>OGJN01000801.1_pt1 | contig 16931 bp, 5 predicted proteins | sample 1572221 | NCBI WGS metagenome assembly OGJN01 (sample SAMEA2582148, study PRJEB24529) | metagenome | biome: Human gut stool | place: China | collected 2011 | reverse complement strand
CAGGTTCAATGCCATTTGCGCAGCACCACTATCCATTTGAAAATAAAGACCTTTTTGAACAACAGTTCCCGGCTAAGTTTATTTCAGAAGCTGTTGACCAGACAAGAGGATGGTTCTATTCACTTCTTGCAATATCAACACTTTTATTTAATAAGGCACCATATGAGAATGTTATTGTATTGGGACATGTCCAGGATGCAGATGGTCAGAAGATGAGTAAGTCTAAGGGTAATGCAGTTGATCCTATGGAAGCATTGAATAAACATGGTGCGGATGCCATCCGCTGGTATTTCTATGAGAATTCAGCACCTTGGCTTCCTAACAGATTCCATGATAAGGCTGTTACAGAAGGACAGAGAAAGTTCATGGGTACAATCTGGAACACATATGCATTCTTCGTGCTTTATGCTAATATTGATGATTTTGATGCAACAAAGTATACGCTTGAATATGATAAGCTTCCTGTAATGGATAAATGGATTCTTTCTAAGTTAAATACTGTTGTAAAGACTGTAGATGATAACCTTAATAATTACAAGATTACAGAAACAGCAAGAACATTAGAGGATTTTGTCGATGAACTTTCTAACTGGTATGTAAGACGATGCAGAGAACGTTTCTGGGCTAAGGGAATGGAACAGGATAAGATTAATGCTTATATGACTCTGTATACAACACTTGTTACACTTTGTAAGACGGCAGCTCCTATGATTCCATTTATGACAGAGAGCATTTACAGAAACCTTGTATGCAGCATTGACAAGTCAGCTCCAATCAGTGTACACCTTTGTGACTTCCCTAAAGTACAGGAAGATTGGATTGATAAGGAACTTGAAGATAACATGGAAGATGTATTAAATGCCGTAGTTATCGGTCGTGCATGTAGAAATGCTACTAATATCAAGAACAGACAGCCGATTGGCAGAATGTTTATCAAGGCACCTTGGAAGTTAAATGAATTCTTTACAGATATTATTGCTGATGAGTTAAATGTAAAGAGCGTTGAATACAAGGATGATGTAAGAGATTTCACATCTTATACATTCAAGCCACAGCTTAAGACATTAGGACCTAAGTATGGCAAGTTCTTAGGTGAGATAAGGAAGCAGCTTACAGAGCTTGATGGCAATAAGGCTATGGATGAGCTTAATAATGCAGGCTTTATTACATTACAGGTAAATGGTCAGGATATCCGCCTTGAAAAGGCAGACCTTCTCATTGAGATGACACAGATGGAGGGCTACGTTGCTAATTCTGATAAGGGTATTACCGTTGTTATGGATACTAACCTTACACCAGAACTTATTGAGGAAGGCTTTGTAAGAGAAATCGTAAGCAAGATTCAGACAATGCGTAAGGATGCAGGCTTTGAGGTTATGGACAGAATCAAGGTATATGTATCAGGTAATGACAGGATTGCAGATCTTATGCAAAGAAATGCAGAGCAGGTTAAGTCGGTAGTCCTTGCAGATGATATTATCGCTTCTGAAGCAGAGGGATTTGTTAAGGAATGGAATATCAATGGTGAGAATGTAACACTTGGCGTTGAAAAGAACTAATATAATTAAGAGTAGTTATATTAATCATAAGTAAAAGTATTACAATATAATAATATATCGTGGATAATAACCATATAGACTTATAATGTTATGGAATATATATTGAAGATGTATTTTGTCTGGTTATCCACATAAAAGCAGGATATAATTGCATAATGTAGTTATATCCTGCTTTTTAATATTAATATAAAATGTATATATTTCACAAAAAAATACATATAATATGAGTGAAAATGTCGAAATCGTCTAAAATATGTAAAAAAATCTGTAATATTTTGTTCACATTTAAAAATGACAAAAATATAAGTTGTATCATTGTGACTATTTATAGTATTGTAGACCTACATTATTGACTTATAAAATTAAAGGGAGTAAAGAAGATGGGCAGAAAGGTTAAAAAACAGGGAGGCTTACGAAGGGTAGCAGCAGTATTGATGGCTGTTGCAATGGTTCTTTCAGTAATGCCAGTTGAACCGGGGTTGTTCAGCATAACAGTGAATGCGGCTGAGAAATTGTCAGCAGTGTGGACAACAGCAGATTCGGTATTAAAAGATACTAATAATACGGAGGCGGATTCTGTAAAAGGAGGAACGCTGACTAATAATAATGGTAATGTTATAAATATATCGGATGCCAATACATTTACAAAGAGAACCTCTAGTGGCGACTTTCTTGTAAACAGTGGAGTGGAGCTTTCACTTCCTGTAGTATCTAAGGCAAAGACATGTACAATAACACTTGTATCTTATTATGATATAACAAGCGATTCTCATTCTATTACAGTGGATGGAATGAAAGATACAAGAATAACTAAAAGTGGTACAAGTGGATGATTACAGGAACACCAGATGGAAGTGGCAACACTGTAACAATCAAGACAAATAATCAGGAATATTTTAGGAGAATTGAAGTGAATTCATCTTCAAGTCTTGCTGTAACAGATGCGGCTTTTGCAGATGGTCATATGTCAGCGGAGTGGAGACCGGGAAGCGGAAGTTATTTATCATCAACAGGAAGTACAACAGCTATAAATGCCGGACAGACAGGCACTTATACTAATACTGAGAATGATGTGTTATATGTAAATGCAGATAAAGGTAAATTATCATCTAATGGAAATTATTTTCAGGTTAATAATACAACAAAATTAACCATTCCTGTTGTTGGAGATAAGGCAGTATTAACAGCCATAGTTTATAAAGGAGGTGTAGGAACTACTACAGATGCAGTCCTGGATGATTCACACCTTGCTTTAACAGGAACAGGCTTAAAGTCAGCTGAATGTACATATAATGAGGTATCAGAAGAGGATGCTAATTCAAGAAAGGTAGAGATAATCTGTTATCTTGACGGAGAAGAGGGAGAGCTTACATTAGAGGTATTATCTAATACATATTTTAGAAGTATAGGTATAGCTTGTGAAGAAGTAAGCACTACAACAATAAGCGGTTCTGTAACAAGTAAGTCTGATATTCCAGAGGGAACGCAGGTAGTTGCAACTAATAAGACAACAGGGCTTACATATAAGTCAGATATAAATAATGGAAAGTATTCTATAGAGGTACCGGCAGAAGATACACAGATGGAATATGAGTTGACATTAAGTAATCCGGAATATCAGATTACATCGGATATAACAACATGTACAGTAAGTACTGCTGATACAGAAGGTAAGACGATTGATTTAACAGTTATTAAACTCAGTACATGCATAGTAACAGGAAGCATAAAAGGTATTGCAGATAATTATGATATAAGCAATATGAAGCTTGTATTTGATACGGATGAAGCTACAGATTATGAACCTGAAATAACTGTGGATAAGGATAATAAGACATATTCCGCCAAGCTTGAAAAGGGAGTGGCTTATAAATTATCAGTACAGGGTATTAACGATTATGAGATAACATCAGATGTTACAGGACTTGTGTATACACAGGATAGTACATTAGATATCAATTTAGGATTAAAGAGTGTATATACTGTTACGGTTAAACTTCCTGATGAACCGGATTTAACTAATGCAGAACTTACATATATATATACCAATAATGAGGATGGATATGTATATCGATTTAATTCGGCAGAAGATATTAGATTAAGAAACGGCTCATATACATTAAAGCTTGCAGGAGATTTTCTTGCACAGCCATATAGTATAAAGAGTGGTGCTGATGTAACAGTTAATGGTAATGAGGTCAGTCAGACACTTGGATTTGAACTTGTTACAGAATGGAGCTTTGTATATTCTGATGACGGCAATTATTACAAAGATACAATCAATGGAACGACAGGCTATTACAATGGATTATATATTGATGCAACAAGCGGAAAGCTTACACCAAACGCAGGAAGTACACCAAATTCAGCACAGTTTAATACTGGAGCTAAGATATCTGTTCCTGTAACAGGTAAGTGTACAATATCTGTTGAGGCATATGATAAAACTTATGCATTGTATACAATAGGCGGAACAGCAGCGGATACTACACAGGCTGTATCAACATATCAGTATACAGATAAGAATGCTGGAACAGTTGATATAGTATCTACAGGTAATGCTTATATCAAGTCAATTAAGGTCGTATATGCTGCAAAAGATGTTGAATATAAAGAACAGGTTGAGATGCCACAGGTGTATACACATGGTAATGCAGATTCATTAGTAGTACAGCCGGAAGGTCAGAGACTTGTCTTAACACAGACAGGTGGAAGCTTAGGAACAACAACTAATGCAGACACAACAACTAATATTAATACAAGTGTAAGCTTTTATGGTTTTAATGAAACAAGTGATATCAATAAGCTTACAGCAGATATAATTATTGAGGACTGTGGAAACAGCAGTTCTAATGGTATATTCTTTGGTGCATTTAACAAGGATTATATAGTAACTACAGGTATTCGTAAGGGCAGCGAGTTAAAGATGATATATTCAAAGTCTAAATCTGACCTTACGGGAGCTTCAGGCGGTGTAACAGGCAATTATCCTGTAGGAACAGTAGTAACATTTACAGTAGAAAAGTCTGATACAGAGCTTATAATTACAGCAACACCTAAGGGTGGACAGACACAGACTGCAAAGTTTGATTATTCTAAGAATCTTTTATTTAAGAAGAATGGTAAGAATACAGCAGTTTCGTATGGTTTTGTGCTTGCAGGAGTTAAGGCAGTTGTTAAGAATATGACATATACATCAGCCGATGGAAAAGTACTTTATGACCAGAATGATTGCTATCAGGCCGCTGGTGTGGCACCTGTAGTAAAGAGCGTTAAAGCAAAGACAGCAGCTACAAGGGATTATATTGATGTTAGCTGGGAGAATGAGACAGAAGCACAATTAGATGGAATGTATGCGCTTCAGGTATCGACAGATAAGGGAAATACATGGACAGATGTTGATACTGCTATTACAGAAAAATCATACAGATACAATATATCTGAGGCTGGAGATTATCAGTTCAGGGTATGTGGTAAATTAGGTGTCAACGGAGATAGAAATACATATGCAGTATCTAATAACATTAATGTTATTGCAGCACTAGATTCAGTTGTATTAAATATTTCGTCAACAGCTGATAAAGTTAATCTTACATGGGATGCAGTTAATAAGGCTACAGAATATGATATTTACAGATATTCCTATGATGATACACAGGATAATGCTAGAAAGATAGCAACAGTTAATAAATGTGAATATGAGGATAGCGATGTAGCTGCGGAGATGCCATATTATTATTATGCAGTTGCCAATTCATATGTAAATGGAGTTCTTGATAATTGGAGTAATCCTTCAGAAACAGTATGGACAGTACCAAGTGCCGGCCATACATCTGATTATGTATATGAAGATGAGGCGGTTGGGTTTACAATTACTAAGAGATCCTATAATACAGTATATGATGGAAAACTTACTATTGAAGGTGTTGTAGAAAAGCAGGCAAATGTAACTTTAAAGATTAATGGCACTGAAGCAGGAAACATAGATGCAGCTGCAAAGGGAACATTTTCATTTGAAGATAAACAATTATCAGCAGGCAGAAATAATGTTGAATTATTATTTACAGATAAGAATGGAAAGGTTACAAGGGAAACTTTCAATTATGTATATTTAACAGATTATCAGAAGGTAGTAGATGCTAAGTTTACAGGCAATGATGGTGATAAGGTAAATGGAATTGAAACATATAAGACTGTACAGGCAGCTGTTGATTCAGTATCATCAGCTAACAGTGAAAGAGTCATTATCCTTGTCAAAGAAGGAGATTATGAAGAGCATCTTATAGTATCATCACCTTATATCACACTTATTGGTGAGGATAGTGAAAAGACAAGGATATTCTATGATACCAAGGAATGGGTTGGAGGCGATATGGGCCTTAGATGTGCTGTAAAGATTAATGCGACAGCTACAGGCTTTTCAGCAGAAAACCTTACTATTGAGAATACATATAAGTATCTTGGTGATGGTACAATTTCAAATGAATCTTGTGATGCATTAAGAAATGATGCCGATAATGCTTCTTATATTAATGTAAGAATATTAGGTTATCAGGATACACTTTGTGCTAATGGCGGTACACAATATTATTATAAGTGTTATATTGCAGGTAATGTAGACTTTATTTATGGTAATGAGCCTAGAGCATTATTCAATGAATGTAAGCTTGCATTCCGTTATAATGCTAATAAAAATTCAGGATATGTGTGTGCACCTAAGACAGGGGCTTCGGCAACATATGGCCTTACATTTAATAATTGTCAGGTTATTTCAGAGGAAGGCTGTTCAGGAAGCAAGTATTATCTTGCAAGACCTTGGGGACAGGATGCTTATATAACATGGATTAACTGTTATATGGGTAAGATGATTCGTGCCAATTCGGCTAATCCATATTCAGATATGAGTGGAGCACTTGCATCTAAAGCAAGATTTTATGAATTTGGAAGCTTTGGACCGGGTTATGCAATTAATATAAATAGAAGACAGATATCAAAGAGTAAAGCGGATTCTATGATTACGACTTCATACTTAGGCTGGGATCCGTATAGTGCAGTTACAGATATAGGAACAGAGTATATTGGAAATATAAGTACACAAACAGATAATAAGTACGTTGAAAAAGAATATGTTTCTGATACTTATTCTGAAAATGAAGGTAATGATAAGGGACTTGATGCATATACACAGGAGGGTTATGCAAAGAGTGCTAATACAACAGGCGGAGGATTGTTAAAAGAATCGTCTAAAAATTACTATACTGTGGATAATGCAGAAGATTTCTTAAAGGCAATCCAGAGCGTTAAGAAGAGCGGAATGGCATCAGCTATTGAACTTACAGCAGATATTGCTCTTGGTGATAAAGAAGTTAACAATTTCCAGGATTATAGTGCATTTATAACAGCACATAAGCAGGCACCACTTACTCATCCAACATTGTTAAAAACAGGTGTATCAATGTTAAAGCTTGAAAATATGAGTAATTTAACAATTTATTCTAAGAATGGAGCTAAGATTACACATACATGTGTTGATATTACCGGATCTAATAATATTATTATCAGAAATATAGAATTTGATGAAATCTGGGAATGGGATGATGAAACACAAGGCGGATACGATCGTAATGACTGGGATTACATGACTATTGAAAAAGGAAGTTTTGATATATGGATTGACCATTGTACTTTCTATAAGGCATATGATGGCGTAATTGACATCAAGACTCCAACGGATTCAAGTAATGTAACAATCTCATGGTGTGAATTTTTACCGGCAAGTGAGGATAATGTATTCTTTGATGCCATGATGAATATAATGAAGGATAATCCAGATAATTATCCATATTATAAGCATCTGCTTGAAGAGGGAATGACAGACAGACAGATATATAATTATGCTTACGGTCAGAAGAAGACACACCTTTTAGGACAGTCAGATAAAGATACATCAGCTAAGAATATTACAGCAACATTTGCAAATAATTATTACAAAAACTCAATGGACCGAATGCCAAGACTTCGTTATGGTACGGCTCATGTATATAATTGTATTATGGATGCACAGGATCTAAGAGATATGCGTCTTGATATAGAAAATACAGCAGGTTCAACACTTGCACAGAAGATTGTAAGTAATGGTGCTTCATCTAATTGTGGTGCGCATATGCTTCTTGAAAATTGTTATATGTCAGGTATGACAAATGTGCTTATAAGTGGTAATGGTGAGAGTTCTGCAGGATATATCAATGCTGTAAATACTATTTATAAGCTTGATAATAAGGCTGCTGACTTAAAGGTTATGTTAAATACTTCCAAAGAAGGAGAGGTTGCATTAGTTCAGGATAAGGATGAATTCAAGGCGGCTCTTCCATATAGTGATTACAGATTATATTCAGCCTCAGAATTGTCAACAGTGGTACAGCCTTATACAGGAGCAGGAAAGCTTACACTTACAACATTACAGTGGGAAAAAACAAAGTATAATGATGAACACACAGTACATACAGAACATAAGTGGGATGAAGGAGTAGTAACAAAGGAAGCCACATGTACAGAAGCCGGAGAAAAGACATACACATGTACAGTATGTAAGGAGACAAAGACAGAAAAGATAGAGGCAGCAGGCCATAAATACAGTACAGAATGGACAATAGATAAAGAAGCGACATATACAGAGTCGGGAAGCAAGTCACATCATTGTACAGTATGCGATGCCAGAACAGATATTACAGAGATTCCTGTAATTAAGGAGAATAAGGATGATAATGCCAAGACAGATGTTACAGTCAGTCAGGGTAAAGATGCTCCTGATACAACATTTGATGAGTCAGATGAGGAATTAACTGATAAAATACTTACAGAGGACGAAAAGGCTCAGGCAGCCGGCAAAGATATTAAAATTAAGCTTTCAATAAATAATATCAGTGATAATGCATCAGATGAAGATAATAAGCTTATTAAAAACAGACTTACAGTATCACAGAAAGTAGGAATGATTCTTGATATTAAGTTAAATATGACTATTGGTTCAGATAGTAAGCAGGTATATGAAACAGCTCAAGAGATTACACTTAGTGCAGAAATACCGGAAGAGCTTCTTAATAATAATTCTGATATTATAAGAAAATATTCAGTTATCAGGATACATGATAGTAAAGCTGAGATTCTTAAATCAGAATATAATGCTCAGACTAAGAAGATAACATTTAAGACAGACAGATTTTCAACTTATGCTATTATCTATGAAGATACTAAGAAAGATAATACACAAGAGACAACAAAGCCAGCCGGAGGTAATACACAGGAGACAACAAAGCCGACTGGAGGTAATACACAGGAGACAACAAAGCCGACCGGAGGTAATACACAGGAGACAACAAAACCGACCGGAGATAATACGATATTATCAACAGATATAACTAATAGTTCAATACAGCCAACAGTTGCAGAAAATATTAACTCTCAGGAGAATCAGACAATAGCAGCATCTGACAGTGATGTTAATACGGGAGACAGTATTTCTGCAGGAAAGGCAGCTGCTATTATTATGATGATGATGTCATGTATTTTGGCAATGTGTGTAGTGATATTAAAAAAGAAAAACAGAAATATTTAATTAAAAATAAGTATGATGACTAATTAAATAACAGACTAAGAGGACTGTCGCATTAATGGAAATCATACAATATGTAGATATTAAAGATTAATACGATATAATGGTCAAAATATAATTTGATTAAGATATCTTTATCAACATCCATATTGTATGCAATTCTGTGATATGCGGCAGTCTTTTTGTGAGTGCAGATATTATTGTATTAAAAGAGCGGAGTTTTCGTTTTTGTAAAAGGTTATAAATCGACAAGGACATTAATATATGGTACAATAATTTTTATGCTTTTTAAGAGAAGGCATATGATATGTGAACAAAAATAATTAAGGATTTATAAAATGGAAGAAAAAAGTTTTTTTAAAGAGCTGATAAGTGAATTTGCGGTTATGGGTATCATACCCTTGCTTTTTGTTACTAATCTTTTGATATTTAACTGGAAAAATACAGTCCTTAACAGTAACAATTATGCGATATTTTTAGGGGTGCTTATTTTTGCAGCTACTGCAGAGATTATATATATATTAACGCATATTTCAGGATTGAATACGCAAAAGATTAAAGCTTTCTGGAAAAAACATAAGATAATGATTATTGGGCTTGTAATTATATGTATTACAAGACTGCCATATATTAATACACTTCCAAGATGGGATTCAGGTGAGTACTATTACAGACTTACGGAAGGGTTGAAAAACTGTACATTTGACAGCTTCATAGATTTTCAGAAGAACTTTGCGTTGTGTGGTCATCCTACACTGATATTCAGTATTATTTATCTGATAGGTGAGATGGTATTTCCTGGAGAGGTAATAGGTGTTAATCTCGTATCACTTGTGCTTACACTTATTGCATTCTGGTGTGTATACAAAATCTTATTAAGAGTATTAAGAAAAACTACATATGGTAATGCGGCAGTATTTACGATAGTTTTGTCATTTGCACCGCTTGTATACAGTTCATTTTCATATTTTACACCAGATTATCCGATGGCAATGTTTATAATATATGTAATTTATGCATGCACATATAACAGACCACTTATTGCAGGCTTCTTTAGTATGGCATGTTTCCAGACGAAAGAAACCGGAATGGTATTAATAGGCGGATACGTTCTTGGGATATTATTTCATTATAAGTTTAAATATGGATATAAGGGTTCCGGTAAAAATTATATCGGTGAGATTTTAAAGGATGCGAGATTGTATTTCATATTCGTTGCGGCTGTGATACAGTTCCTTTATAACAGATTTATCGGTGGGGTGTCACAGTGGACACAGAATTCCAATGAAACGGCTGGACTTAGATGGGATAATAACGGAACTAACTGTCTGGGCTTTAATCCTGATTATATAGCAATCAAGTTAAAACAGCAGTTTTTATTGAATTTTAACTGGGTAATCTTATTAATTATCATTGGAGGTTTTATATTTTTCCTTTTAAAAAATGGAAAGAGGGTACATCTGAACCTTAAATATATTGAACTTGTAGCGGCATTTATATGTTATGTGGCATTTTCATGTATTTATATAACTGCATCACTGGCAAGATATAATGTTGCAGGAGATATATTACTCTATATACTTATGTTTGGTATTCTTAACAGAATAGCAGATAATTATAAGCAGGCATATATATCAATTGTCTGTGGCATTCTGGCATTTATCCAGTGCTTCTTTACATGTGATCCGGTTACAACAGCAGTATTTTTAAAACTCAATCTTGGCAATTCAGCAATTATATATGTAGGTGATACAACTAAAGATATGATGTATGGTGATTATCTTGTATACAATACACAATATATAATGATTAATAAATCAATAGATGAGGTGCTTAAAAGAACAGGATATAATCCACAGGAGTATGATGCTGTGGTATCAGATAATAATGGAGCATGTATAACAGGTAATTCAGCGGTATTTTTATATAATTGGGATATGAAAAAGCACAAACGTGTATTTTATGAAAATGACAATACTATAGCTATGCCGGAGACGTTACAGGTAAGAAGCCTGCCATTATATGACCTTAAGGAAAAAGCGGTTCTTATATACCTGCCTTATAATGGCAATGTTACTAAAGAAGATATGCTTGAGTCAGCAAATGAGTACTATGAAGTCGGAGAAGAACAGGAAGTGCAGACCGTGCAGGGTTGTATCTATTATTACGACATGACTCTAAGAGAATAATATCTGGCAGTAAACATATATATTGTTAAAAAGTTATCAAAAAATACACATTTTGTTCAAAAGTTGGACTGAATTTGGTCACAAAATTTAGGTACTATAATAAATGTAAAGAGCAGTGAGCTTTTTATAAACACTTTTTTTCATAAAAACGTTGTAGCATTTCCCCAATATAATAACTGACCACTATTATATTTGCTACAATACTTTTTCTCCTTATTTACAGCAGGCGCCCAAATGACCGTAAATGCCTGTTGTAAAAAAGAGGGATGCCACAGAATAATTGCATCAGATATGCAGCTATTCTGTGACATCCCTCTTTTTATTATGTGTCGTGCCCCTGTTGAGCCAGCCGAGTGAAATATAAACCATCCACTATGCGGGAAAATACAATTATACAAAGCGGATACCATTATTTATAAGTTAATAAAAATTATAAATAAATGCACAAATCAAAAATTAACGGTGTAATTTTTAAATTTGTGCATTTATGGTATACAGATTACTGAATATAGATAAAAGAAATATTTAATACTATTTTATAGCCATAACAGTTATATAATAGTACATCATAATATAATGGCATAAGCTTCCGCCCATAACAAACAGATGGAATATCTCATGTGAACCGAAGTTCTTGTGGATTGAGTTAAATATTGGAAGCTTTAAAGCGTATATTATACCGCCTATGGTATATATAATTCCACCAACAAGAAGCCATCCGAAAGCTCTGGCGGGAAGTGCGGCGAGTATCTGAGGAAATGCAAGTACACATACCCAGCCCATAGCTATATATAAAACAGATGAAATCCACTTAGGACATGTTACCCAGCAAAGTTTAAAAATAATTCCGCAAATGGCAATTCCCCATACAATTGAAAGAAGCATATATCCTGTAGTTCCATGAAGTACAACAAGGCATATAGGGGTATATGAACCTGCAATAAGAATAAATATCATACAGTGGTCTAATTTTTTTAAAACCCTGTTAAATTCTGGTGAAATATCAAATGTATGATATGCTGTACTTGCACCATACAGTAAAATCATGCTTATGATAAATATACCAAGTGAAGCAGCGTTAAGAAGATGTCCTGTATTGACAGCCTTAAGTATAAGAGGTGCAGTTCCAGCAATAGACATTATCATTCCGATAAAGTGGGTAATAGAGCTTCCCGGGTCTTTAATTGAAAAGTGGTAAGGCTTTTTATATTCTTTGGAATAGCTATTAGTACTTCTATTAATATAAGATGATTTATCTGTATTGTAAGCTGTTGCATGTATATAGTTATCTTTTGTATTGTGATTTAAGATTGTCGTTTTCATACTAACCTCCATTTCTTGGCAGCTTTTGTTGCGAAGAGGCAAAGAAAAATGTGCGCAGGCAATTTTTCTTCTGCCATCAATGGCTATTTGCCGCTGTTTAAAGTTTAATTCTTATTTATTTTATATTCATGTCATTTTGTATTTGTATCAACACCACATAAAGAAAGGGGTGAATGATAATATGTAGTAATTAATACTACATCATGTATATGAGTATACTACACCATGTGAATTAATAATGCAAGTCGTATTTGAAAAAATTTGAATATAAAACTTTCTTCTAAGTCTTCTGGTACATCGTTTCATAAATAAATATACCAATCGCGTAGGATGCGGATTCGGGTGTGCAGGTATAAAAATGCAGGCGTAGTGGGCTGCGCGGAGGCTTTTATACATGTACAACTGGATTCGCAGGGCAGGCAAGTGAATGGTGTAGTTATTTCGAAAACGATGTAATAGTGGCACAGTATATATAAAAATCTGATGATGATACTTATTAAGCACATGGGTCTGGAGTTATAGAATAGCAGTATATTAAAAATCTGATGATGATACTTATTAAGCATAGGAGCCTGGAGTTATAGAATAGCAGTGTATAAAAAAATCTCATGATAATATTTAGTAAGCATATGGGTCTGGTTTTTAGAATAACAGTATATTTGCAAACAAATGTCGAATAGTGTATAATATGTCTTATACATGTAATAGTTTTTAGATAATTTATTCAACCGTATGGCAGGCGGGGGTAGTCCGGTAATAATATATAAGTAAGCATATATAATTATTTCTCGGAAATTCTATCATCGTGGTATATTGTTTCCAATATATTACACAATATATCTGGTGATGGATTATGCTTTTATAAAAGGCTGTAATATCACCAATATTCATAATAGAATATAATTTCTTATATCTCAGGCTGATATGCCCCTTTCTTATATAGGGCCGGAGTAATATTATCTCAGTCGGGGTTTAATCTCAGACAAAGATTACGCTGTGCGAGGGCTGCTGAGCCACTGATATGAAAAGCCGGCAGCAGGATTCGCAAGAGGGTATGGATTAATATGATATTATTAACTATAAGCAGATATTGGCGGTAAGCAGCAGAATAATTGCTGCATATGTGGCGGAATGGAGAGTTTTATGGCAAATATTAAGACGTTAGAGAAGAACACATTTGACAAGGAAGCATTTAAAAAGAATATTATCAATAACTGTAAGATACTTTATAGGAAAAATCTTGATGAAGCAACACAGCAGCAGAAGTTCCAGTCTGTAGCTTATGCAGTTAAGGATATTATAATTGACAAGTGGATAGCATCACAGAAAGCTTATAAAGAACAGGATGCTAAGATTGTATATTATATGTCTATGGAATTTCTTATGGGTAGAGCTTTAGGCAATAATATGATTAATATTATGGCATATGATGAGATTAAGGAAGTACTTGAAGAGCTCGGAATGGACATCAATGTAATAGAAGATCAGGAACCGGATGCAGCACTTGGTAATGGTGGACTTGGACGACTTGCAGCATGCTTTATGGATTCGCTTGCGACACTTGGATATACTGCATGTGGATGTGGTATAAGATATAAATATGGTATGTTTAAGCAGGAGATAAGGGACGGATATCAGGTGGAAGTTCCTGATAACTGGTTAAAGGATGGTAATCCATTTGAAGTAAAGAGACCTGAATATCAGTACGAGGTTAAGTTTGGCGGATATGTACGTTCATATAAGGATGAACAGACAGGAAGAGATATGTTTGTTCAGGAGGGATACCAGTCAGTATATGCTGTGCCATATGACCTTCCGGTGGTAGGTTATGGTAATAACAATATCAATACATTAAGAATATGGGATGCCGAACCGGTTGATACATTTAATTTAAGCTCGTTTGACAAGGGTGATTATCAGAAGGCAATAGAAGAAGAGAACCTTGCAAAGAATATTGTAGAGGTATTATATCCTAATGATAACCATTATGCCGGTAAGGAATTAAGATTAAAGCAGCAGTACTTCTTTGTATCAGCAAGTGTACAAAGAGCTATTGATAAGTACAAGGAACAGCATGACGATGTAAGAAAGTTATATGAGAAGGCTGTATTCCAGCTTAATGATACACATCCTACCGTTGCCGTTGCAGAGCTTATGAGAATCCTTATGGATGAAGAGGGCTTAGAGTGGGATGAAGCATGGGATGTAACAACTAAGTCAGTTGCATATACTAACCATACAATCATGGCAGAAGCCCTTGAAAAATGGCCTATTGAGTTATTCTCAAGACTTCTTCCAAGAATATATCAGATTGTTGAAGAGATTAACAGAAGATTTGTTGAAGAGATTAAGGCTAAGTATCCGGGAGACCAGGAAAAGATAAGAAAGATGGCTATTATATATGATGGTCAGGTTAAGATGGCACATCTTGCAATATGTGCAGGATTCTCAGTTAATGGCGTTGCTAAGCTTCATACAGAGATTTTAGAGAAGCAGGAGCTTAGAGATTTCTATGAAATGATGCCTGAAAAGTTTAATAATAAGACCAATGGTATTACACAGAGAAGATTCTTACTTCATGGAAATCCTCTTCTTGCAGACTGGATTACAGATAAGATTGGTGAGGGCTGGATTACAGATCTTTCACTGTTAAAGAAGCTGGAAGTTTATGTTGATGAACCTAGATACCAGCAGGAATTTATGCAGATTAAGCGTAAGAATAAGGTAAGACTTGCTAAGTATATCAAGGAGAATAATGGAATAGATGTTAATCCTGATTCTATATTTGATGTTCAGGTTAAGAGATTACATGAGTATAAGAGACAGCTTCTTAACATTTTACATGTAATGTATCTGTATAATCAGATTAAGAAGAATCCTGATATGGATATTACACCTAGAACATTTATATTTGGTGCGAAGGCAGCCGCAGGATATAGAATTGCAAAGCAGACTATTAAGCTTATTAATAACGTGGCAGATGTGATTAATAATGATGCATCTATTAATGGTAAGATTAAGGTTGTATTTATTGAGAATTACAGAGTGTCTAATGGTGAGATTATATTTGCGGCAGCAGATGTCAGTGAACAGATATCAACAGCTTCTAAGGAGGCTTCAGGTACAGGTAACATGAAGTTTATGCTTAATGGTGCAATGACACTTGGAACTATGGATGGAGCTAATGTTGAGATAGTTCAGGAGGTTGGAATTGACAATGCTGTAATATTCGGTCTTAGTTCAGATGAAGTCATCAGATATGAGAATGAGGGCGGATATGATCCTATGGATATATTTAATAATGATCAGGATGTAAGAGAGGTTCTTATGGAACTTATCAATGGTAAGTATTCACCGGAAGATCCTGAGATGTTCAGGGATATCTATAACTCACTTCTTAATAATCAGGGAGGAAGAAGGGCAGATACTTACTTCATTCTTAAGGATTTCAGAAGCTATGCAGAAGCACAGAAGAGAATTGATAAGAAGTATAAGGATTCAACAGCATGGGCTAAGTCAGTTATGTTAAATACAGCTAATGCCGGCAAGTTCTCATCTGACAGAACTATACAGGAATATGTAGATGACATCTGGAAGCTTGATAAGGTTGATGTTAAGATGTAATTGTTTTAATGTAATTATTAATTAAATTAATGCCATAAGTATAGATGGTGGCATATAGTGAGCCATGTATCAGTTCTTAGACATATATAAGTTATCATATGTCTAAGAATAGATACATGGTTTTTAAAAAGTATATTTAACAATAAAATATAAAGATTCATAAGATATAAGAAACATGCATACCATAATATTAACAGGATATATGGCGGAGGGCATGCATGGATAATTATAAAATAGCATTAAGAAAGAATATTTTAATTATAGTTATAGCACTTCTTATATGTATTCTTGTGCCGTCTGTTATTACATTATCCGTGACCGGAATTATTGAAGCAGATATTTCGGATGAGCTTATAGATGGAAGAAGAATTGATGTTAAGTACAGACATGCCGTAAAGTCTGTAGATATTAATAAATTCATAGTGATGGTGCTTGCTGACCGCCTTGATATGTCATCACAGATTGAGGTGCTTAAAGCTGAAAGTATAATGATACGGACAGATATTTACAGAATAATGGGTAATGATATGAATATAGACAGCTCACAGCTGGGCATGTCTTTTCTTACTGAAAATCAGATGAAAAACAATTGGGGAAGCAAATATAATGATAATTATAATCTGA
>OGJN01000785.1_pt1 | contig 17423 bp, 14 predicted proteins | sample 1572221 | NCBI WGS metagenome assembly OGJN01 (sample SAMEA2582148, study PRJEB24529) | metagenome | biome: Human gut stool | place: China | collected 2011 | reverse complement strand
TGGCCTGAAGCTCATGGCGCATATCGTCCTGCTTCTTTTCGTCACGGGAGAAGATGCGGATTTCCTTCAAATCGGAATCCAGGAAGTGCTTCAGAACGGTGGAACCAAAAGAACCAGTACCACCAGTAATCATAAGGGTTGCGTTATCAAATGCAGACATTTTTATTTCCTCCTAATTATTTGTTTGCCAACATTGTTAATTGAATCAAACCAAAAGACAACTAAGCCAATCACAATAGCCACAATACCACAAATTCCTCCGATGATAATAAAGGAGAACCATGTGTTAATTGTAAAGCAACTGTGAATCAACTTTACCACATAGTAGGTCACGACTGAACTCAGAAGCATTTGACCTTCTGCCTTCAAGAAAGACCACAGACTGATTTCAAGATTCTTGCTGGAATAAATCGGAATGAACAGTCCATAAAACAAGAGTGTGAGCACAAAGGTGGTCACCACGATTGCGTATATTCTGATATCCGTATACGTTGTCAGCGCATACATTGATACAATGTTTAACACACCCGATGCTATAACAAGCAACGATGGTGTCTTCACCTTATCAAGGATGATATTCAAATTTGCTACCGGCCATACTACTGCAACAATAAGCATTCTTGAAATATCAATATTCGCAAGATTTGTTAACAGCTCTATATCATTTCCCGGAACCCACAGATTAAGGAAATCACTTGTGAATACAATCAGTGTTACAACAAGCGGCGTTATAACCGTTCCCATAAGTTTTTGTGAGTGCTTGATTTCCTTTACCAGTTCTTTCTTGTTTCCCTGTGCATAGTAATTCGCTGCCCTTGGCATAAAGACACCATTTATTGCAGTAATAACACCACTGATCAGGGTTGGAAGCGTTTTTATGATCGATATGTTTCCACTTGCAGATTCACCCAACAAAATATTAGCCATTATCAAATCCGAACTTGAAAGAAGCAAATCTCCCAATTGATTGAGTGAATTCCAGATACCAATTTTCAAGGTTTGTAAAACCAGCCGAAAATCGAAATACTTGCCTTCAATTTTTAATGTCGGCATCAGTTTTTTAGAAATAACGATCTGCGCAATGGAATTGAACGCCTCCAGCAAAAAGAGTACAATACCCAAATATACAATGGACGGGCGAAATATTGTAAACAGCAGCAGATAAAGAACCAATCTAAGTCCTGCCTTCACTAAATCAATATATGCCCGATAGTCCATCCGGTTCGTTGTATACGTTGCAGTGCCATAAACCGATGTTATGAACCTAAGAAGCATTGCGGCAAAGATTAACCCAAAAAGACATTGCACTTGACGCACGTACACATCGGAAATATTTAGCAGTACATTTAGGTCAAGTATAACAACAACCAAAATCGGCGTCAGAACAAGGCATAAAATCACATTTGAAAAGAAAATTGAGGAATAGTATTTTTTTGCTTGACTTTCATTTCCTCTTACATACTCAACCGTGATATATTTAGCTGCCATTGAGTTCAAGGCTGTCGCTACTATCGTTATGTAATTTACAAAGCTGTTGGCGATTCCATAAAATCCATAGATTTCTTTTCCGAGATTTCTTACCAGAAATGGGGTTATCAAAAAACTCAATACTGTTGCCACAAAGTATGATAGAACATTCGATATCAAATTTATCGAGAGTCTTTTTTTGTCCAAGTCACCTACTCCTCTCGTTCAGCACTTTTTCTATTGTTTCAACATATGTTTCTGGCAAATTATTCTTAAATGTCCGCTCAATCAAGCCAACATCTATTTGAGCTTTTTCATAATCAGCGAGAAATTTTCCGATTGCGGATTCATATTCTTTTGGTTCTTTCCGTTCATCCAAGAGAAGAGCCGCTGGATATTTATTCAAGACGGGAAGAACAGCTTCATCATCAATAAAGTATGTCGAAATAATCGGTTTTGCAAATCCTATGTATTCAAAAATTTTTCCAGAAATTGCATTTGGATTATCAACTCCAAAGTTCAGCAACACATCAGCATCTTTTAAATATTTAACCAACTCGTTGTGCGGTAAATAATCGTGTGTTTCAACCGTAATATTATAGGAATCTGCCAACCGCCTTATCCTAGTACCATCTTTTTGATCAGTAAAAAAATGAATGACAATGTTGGGAGTATCTGATATTTCTACCACCTTAAAAAAATAAGACGGATCCCTCATACTCATATTTCCCGCAAATACGATGTTAATTTTTTCTCTGTTTATTTGACTCCTGCTTTTGTTCGCCATATCCAGATAAGGAATATCAAGAAAAGTTATCTTATTTAGTATATTCGGCTTTTTTGAGTACAAATCATGCCCATGTGCTTCATGTGATTGCATCATAATTGCGCAATCGCTATCATTGACTATTTTCTCTTCAAGCTTTTCCTTTCTTCTGTCTACAAAACCTTTAGGGAGATATTTGGGTCGAAATCCTCCAGACAGAGAATCCCAAAAGACAGGGATGAAAACTGTATTCTTCTTTTGTTTTAATTTCCATCCAGCATAGACAGTGTCCAGTCCATTATGTTCAGCTAGGACAATATCAAACAAAATCTTGTCATATAGTTTCCTAGCTTTTAGTTTGAATCGAAATGCCAAGACTGGCTCATAAAACGGAAACAGCGGAACAAACAGAACCTGCTTAATTCTCATGAAAATTCGATTCAATTTAATTACTATATTTCCTCCTCTCATGCCTCTAAATTCCGCTTTACTATACAGTCTCCAAAGCCCCCCCTGTTCCATCTATGTACATGAATTCCATCAATCACCTCCTCAAGCGGTTGATTGTCATATTGATAACACAGACAGTGAACCTCATAATGTCCTGTATTAATAAGTGCCTTCATTATTTTTTCATCGCACAAAACATTCGCTGATCGTTCTGATGGATAAGATTGAATTATAAATAGAACTTTTTTCATGTCGTTATCCCTTCACGTTAGTTAAACACCACCACAAGCACTATTTTCCATTACAGTCTACATGAGTAGCAAATCAGGAGTAAACATCTTCAATTCGTCCTTCTTTTAAGCATTTATCTTTCTGCCTGCATAACTGTCTCACCTTATGCCAGTTCTGCTTCTCAGTTAAATCTCTGCAAATAAACTTCTCGTAACACCAATCCGACCACGACAGAAACCAGCGTTTCCAAAATTGAGTTGGATATATCTTATAGCTCAGATAACGGCGGTTTGCTATTGCATAAAGCGTTGCCTCATAGCTTGGTGTACGCCATTCCTTTGAAGCCAGGTGATTTACGTAAATCTGCGGGACTACTAAACTCTTTTTTTTATCCCTCTTTGCATTTGCACAATATCTAAGTGTGAAATCCAAATCCTCTGCATACGCATACCGCTGGAGCTTTTCATCGAAATACACATCATATTTTTCGCAGAGCGATTTTCTCACACAAAAAAAATACCCCATTGCCCATTCTGTTGGCATAATTGTGGTGATGTCAGGCGCATAACGTCCACGCATACTTCCATGAACAACATAACCGTCCTTGCGCCAGAACTTCTGCATTCCGAACAGCGTTCCACTAATAGACCGAACAAAATTGCTTTTCTTTCCTTCATATAACAGGTTTTCTCCCTTATGTATTCCGGCAGCAAGGGCAACTTCATTATTATTAATAGCATCATATAATACTTTCAGACTGTCACTGTTGACCAGTATATCATCATCGCAAAACAGTACGATGTCGTTGCCTGCTGCCTTTAATCCGATGTTCCGAGAACGAGTTGACGAGGGGACACGCTCGTTTATTACAACAAGCCGATTACCCATTCGGGTCTTGAGCTTTTCCGGAAACTCTACCGGTGGATTCGTCTGATCTACAACGATCACCTCGTCTGGTACATACTCCCCGGCATTCAGGCTCTCTATCGTATCAAATAAAACCTTGGTTCTGTTATATGTTGGAATCACAATACTCATTGGGATAATTTTCATTCTCTCTCTCCTTCATACTCGATAAAAGGCAGTCCAATTACAAACCAGATCAGGTAGTTTCCTGAGAATTCAGTTTGCAGTCCGCACACGATGATAGCCGGAACCGCAATACGGAAAAAATTGTAGGCAAACGTGCTCGTATCTCTCATTTGATAAAGACGACTTTTCATGGAATGAATGACATGGATGATCAAACCAATTCCTACAATTCCGTATCCAGACAATAATCCTGGTAAGAACAACCCGCCATTTATGATCTCATTTTTCGCGGTATTATAAAAAGTCATAACATCGCTGCCTGCAACATTTCGTGCCCAGTCAGGAAAGAATTCAATATAATAGTATCCTTGAAGTCCGTTTCCTACACCAATAATCGGCTCCTGCAAAAATGCGTTCCAGTTTGTTACAAACGGAACCAAACGTGCCACAGTCGAACCATTCGTAAAATCCAGAGCCTTTCCGAATATCAGATAACGAATATCTGTTGGCAAGAGATTCACCAAAGTATCTCCAAATATCAGCAGTAATGCGATAATCAATAAACCACCGCAAAAAATGAACAGCCTTTTTCTTGCGTTACCTGAATACAAGCACATCAGAAATCCAAAGACACTTGCAAGCCCCATAAGATAAGCACTAGTGCTTTTCATCATTACAAGCGGCGGAATCCACAACAGGATTTGTACAAGAGCCTTTCCTTTCTTTCTTTCATCCAGCAACTGCCAAAGCAAAAACGGAAGAACAAAAATGCCAAACATATTTCCGGCATCTGCACCTTCTTTTCCGGTAAGAGACAACTTCCACATTGTGGTTTCTGGCCACAGAATGTGGAAGACATCGACCGCATTCAGTATGCTTCTGAACACGCCTTCAAAGGTCAGCACCAGTATTTGATAATATCCAAGAATCAGCAAGCACCAGCAGACGCTGGAAAGAACCCTCTTTATTTCATCCTCCGATAAAACATGGAATATCCGTCTGTTATATGCAATCATCAGCACATACTGAAAGAAGTATATCTCCATGCCCAAAATGCCTGAAAATGCCGTCTCTCCGGCATAGCTTCCTCTTGTCATCTGGGTTATGATTGCCATTACAAGCGACATCAGGTTCAGCAAACATACAGTAAGCCCAAATGTCTTGAAGGCTCGATCGCTATTGCTATTTGATATTTTCAAAACAAACCGATGTTCAACGAGATACACTGCAATGCCCAGAATATTTAAGAGGAAATCAAAGTAGAGCGCTGCGCCATGGAATAGTTCGGCAAATCCTAAAAGAGGTGAAATCATTCTAACCGGAAGCAAGAATAAATATAGCTTTGCTATACCTCTCTCAACGCTTGATGTATCGGTATAAATATAACTTCCTTCCAATCTATTGTTCCACCTTTCCACTTTTATTTACCGACTGAATCTCCGCAGTCGCTCATACAGTACGGCCGCAATATATAAAGTAAGCATCTCCAGCCCAAAAATCCCCCAATAGAACGGGGACAAATACAAATCATATGACGTAGAGCTGACCTTGCTAATCAGGAAATGCAGTACTCCCGTCATACGAAAATGCAACACATAGATCAATATACTATTTCTTCCAAAGGATTGTAGTACATCACTTCTTTGTGTTGCCTTTCCCATTGCTATGATTACCAGACATCCCATGATTGCAGCAAGTATAAAAAGTGCATAATTACCGTAATCATTGTTATACATCATAACCGGTTGATTGATTTCTGCCAGCAGAACGACAAATGGCAAGGCAACCACACCGTATTTCCCTATTTGTTCAATCAAATTGTGATTCTCTGCCAATAGATTTTTGAATGAGTACCCCAACGCAAGAAACAACACTGCAGTCGGAACTATTTCAATATGAATCACGGTGTGTACCGGCAATAGTTGAAGTAATCCGGAAATCAGAACCAATAGCACACAGGTTTTGAGATTGACTGATACGACTTTGCAAAGAATTTGAAAGACTATTTCGCTGCAGAATAACACTGGCAAAAACCATACAAATAGGTTGGACACAAAATTTATACTGTGGCTTTGGATGAAATCATAGCCCATACATATTCCCGCCAACAGTATTTGCCAGCCAACCATTCGTTGAAATCTCTTTTTAGCAAAAGCCTTCCAAGATTCTTCTCTTTTCATACATATTCCGGATAAAAAGAAGAATGTCGGCATATGGAATGAAAGGATTACCTTATTCAATGGGTCATCAATATATCCGATGCAATGGCCTAAAACAACCAAAATAATCGCTATTCCTCTGGCGGAATCGAGCCATTCTATCCGCCCCCCCCCGCGTCTAACTACTTCACTCATCTGACTCTCCTCGTGGCAAAACCTTAATGTGTGTCTTCGCCATATCTTCAATGGTATAATTCCGTATTTTTTCTAAACATTTATTCGCCATCGCATTCCGCTGTGAGTTATTATCTAAAATAGACGATATCTTTTCAGACAGAGCCTTCACATCTTCGGCAGGTACAATATAGCCATTAACATTATTTTCTACAAGTTCCAGTCCTGCCACACACTTATCCGTCGTAATAACTGGCAGCCCGTTTGCCATCGCTTCGTTGATAACAAGCCCCCAGATATCCTCTCTGGTTGGAAGAATAGACAGATCAGCCGCCTGATAATACTACTGTAGTTCTGCCTTGGTTTTGAATCCTTCAAAATGAACATTTTCAAGATTCAATGCTTGTTTTAGCTCAATATATTCAGTAGTCGGTTGCGCGCCAATAATGTACAGCTCATAATCCTTATCGCACTCTGCTCAAGCTTTGAGCAGCACATCAAATCCTTTTCTATGAATAAACTGCCCAATCGCTAGTGCAACTTTCTTCATGCCGTATTCCTTCCGCTATTTGCTAATATTTTTTCGTGTGCCGAGGCCATCTTTTCAATCGTATACTCCCTGATTGTTTCAAGTGCCTGATGCGACATATTTTGTAACAATAGCGGCTGAGAAACCAAATAAGTTATTCTATCCGCTACTGCATGGCAATCCTCAGCGTCTACTACATATCCATCCGATTCATCCTGGATCAATTCCAACCCTGCCACACACTTGTTGGTCGTAATAACCGGCAAGCCACATGCCATAGCTTCATTTACAACAAGTCCCCATACATCGCCACGTGTCTGTAGGCAGAAAATATCTGCTGCCATGTAGTAGTCCTTCAATTCCTCTTTCGTTTTGAATCCCACAAAGAAGACGTTGTCCAACTTCAGCTTCTTCTTCAAATCCACAAACTCCGGGGTTGGTTCGTCCCCAACTATGTAAAGCGAGCAGTCCTTCGGGCAGGATGTCATTGCATTCATCAACACATCAAAGCCCTTTCCATACCCCTTCATATAGCTGAACCGCCCAACGGTAAGGATCACTTTACCCCCCTCCATTCCTAATTTCTTGCGAAGCCGCATCTTTTCCTCGCTAGTTGGTACAGCCGGAAGAATATCTGCAGCCTTCAAAGAGGTAAAAGGGTATACATGTACTTTTGATCTATCCGCCCCATAATGCGTCAAATACTCTGTTGTCATTTTTCCACTACTGAACCAGCCGGAAGCAGCGGAAATAAAATGCCTTTTGATTTTATATTTAAGCCGGTTGTCATTTGAAATCAAACCGCCATCAGCTTCCATCCAGAATGGAATATGCTTCATCCTCATATATTCAATTGCAAGCATAGCAGTAGGTGTAGAGTATCCGCCAAGAATGATGTGGTCAAAGCCGGTTTTGATTATCTTGATGATTTTTACACACAGAAATTGATCACTCTTTGTCCTGATACCATTCATAAATATCGCTTTGAAATTTTGATATTCTGCCGCCTTCCATTTTTCATCACGGTCAGTTGCGGTTCTACCTTCAAATGTCACCGTCAAATCACAATACTTACCCAACTCATTGAAAAAATCCACTCTATAGGGAGATGGGATATTTGCCATAAACAATACTTTCATATTTTATCTTTATCCTTTATCAACTACAGTACCTTGCGAAATGCCGCTCGCTTCAACGTGTGTTACACTTTTTGCGTTTAATGTTTCCCTACATCCGCCTGTATCATAGGTAACTACCCTCGTTCCACACGCCTGAGCTTCCAAGTTAACTGTTGGGTAATTATCCTCATAAGTGGGATTCACAAACACATCTGCAGTCGTATAAATTGCCGCAAGCTCCTGCGGGCTATTCGTTCGGGGGATACAAATGATTGTGCATTTATTTGTTACCCCCCCCCCAGCAAATTTATGACCTGTTATCGACTCATACAGTGCGTTCACATCCTGCGGCACAACGGTATTTCCATTTTGCCGTGCAACTTCTTCACACGCCGTATCTTCGTATACAATAGAAGGCGTACCACATGCCTGTGCTTCCACCGGGGTCATTCCAAAGGTTTCCTCTACACTGGGGTTCACCAACACATCCGCCGCCGTATAAATTGCTGCCAGTTCCTGTGGGCTATTGGTGCGCTGGATGCCTTTAATGTTCTTCGGCAAGTTTTTGATTTGCTTCTCGGTCAGACCGACCAGTACAATGACATACCGGTCATCCAGCATCTCTGCCAGCTTGTAAAAATCAAACAAGCCTTTTCTATCCTCCCAGACATTAGCAACGCCCAGCACAATGATCTTATCCTGTAAGCCATAGCGCTCACGGAAGTCGCTGGGGGTTGGCTTGAAAATGCTGGTATCAATGGTGTTATAATGCACCTCGACGGGATACTCTTTCAGAAAACTCTGGCGGGTCAAATCGGCAAGCCACTTGCTGGGGGTGATGAGGGTCATGTTCTTCACCCCAGTAAAAGCCTTGCGCTTTCGCTCAAAATTCTTACTGACAGAACTCATTGCGAAGCAAGCCGGGTAGCGGCGAAGCTGAGAGCAGTACGAACAATGGCCAGTGAAGGCCCAACAGTCATGCAGCGTCCATTTCACCTGCATTTCAGGATGCTTTTTGATCCAATCAAACAGCATCTCCACATTGATATAGTAGCCATGGAGATTGTGGAGCCACACCAGGTCTGGTTTGTATTCCTCAGCCCACTTTAAAAATTCTTTGGTCGCGTGCTTGGAGCCAAAGCCATGCGTATCAAACAGCCGTGTCTGAATCGCGTGCATCTTGCAGTCAAAATCTGTGCCAATACGCACTGCATATTTCTGAAACTGCTCCGGTACAGTACCTTTGCGGCCATAGGCGATTTTGACCTCGTTGCCTTCGGCTTCCAGCTGCTGTGCAAGGTCTGTGCAAATACGGCCTGTGCTGCCAATGCCGCATACTGAATTGATAAATAAAACCTTCATTTCTCACCCATACAATTTTTCATATTCTTCCACTGCGTAATGATCTGTCATGGAAGCGATATGGTCACAAATCTTGCGCATCATACAGACACGAACAGAAAAGTTCTTACTTTCTGCATTGTCCTTTTTGTCGTTCCAGAACTTGTCAAAATCACTTCTGACTTGGCCAGAGCTCAATTTGTATGCAGATACCATATCGGGATAATTTGCCCCCGACAGGCTATTTTTCTCATGCGTCTCCACCATAAACTGAACAATAGAAATATCCGGCAACTGCTGGGGATGTGTTGCGTATGCCTGAAACAGCTTACGGATAATGTACTGACCTTTTGCATTCATTCGCTCCACTTCAGGCGAATGGTGGATCTCTGTTCGAATCGCTTCGCCAAATTTTTTCAGGTGTTCTTTTGTTTTCTTGTTATCTGCATCACTATACACATCAAACGCGATTGCATTTTTGATATCATCCTCGTCTCCTGTGTGTTCCCGGAAAAAGTTGAGGCGGGTATTTTCATTCAGCTTGTTATCTGTCGAAAGCTTCAGGAGATTTTGATTAGAGCAGGTCACAATGCAGGTGACCAACGTGTTTACTACAACCTTGGATGCCAGTGTAATAAAACGCTTCTGGTCGTAATTTTCCTGTTCCGCATCACGTTCCATCTCTTCAAAGCAGCGCAGATCACTTTCGCTCATGATCGTAATCAGAATCTCTCTGATTTTCCTGCACACTGCTTTAGCCGACATTGCTCCGCTTCTCAGTGCATCTTCCAAATCGTGATGCCACTGTGCAATTTCATCTGCCTGTTCTACTACAAAGCTCTCAAACGACCACGCTTGATGACCATCCTTCACTTCGAGATACTTATTGAAGATTTCACAGTAATTGGGGCTTCCATCCTCATCGCCGTATGCCAACTTCGAGTGGTGCATCATTCCCCAAAGGGTGTAATTGGTCAGGTTCAAGCCACTGTCACCGTAGCCATTTTCCAGACGTGCTGCCACACGGACACTTTGAAGATTGTGCTTAAATCCGTACAATGGCTTTTTCAGCCTTTTTTCGCAGATTTTGTAACCGTCATGGTTTTCCTTATAAAGTGGCGATTCCGGAATTTTCACGGTGCTGCCCGGCATCATGATCTGGTTCAACTCCCGCTCGCCCGCATGACCAAACGGTGTATGTCCCAAATCGTGTCCAAGCGCAATAGCCTCGGTCAAGTCTTCATCCAAGCCCAAAGCCTGCGAAATCGTACGCGCAATCTGAGCAACCTCCAGCGTGTGGGTTAACCGGTTTCTGCGGTGATCATCGCTTCCGATCAGGTAGATCTGCGTTTTCCCATCCAGTCTACGGAACGCATTACAGTACATAATACGGTCACGATCACGCATAAAATCGCTACGATAAGAAGCAGTTTGAGTTTCAGTGTTTTTGTTGAATCGGCTTGCCAACTCAATTGGCGCACGCAGGAGATTTTTATTCATGCCGTTGCTTCCTTTCTTATTTCATCATCTCGATCATTTGACAATGACTAGCAACATTCGGCTTCAACGAAAAATATTTTTCTAGCAGCCCTTTGGTTTCACACAATCCAGCTTTTTCTTTTGCGTTCAGAATTGCTGTTTTCAGTCTTTTTTCATCCGCACCAGTATTGACGATGCCGTACGGCCTGATTATCTTCTCAACTGCCGTTCCATTATCAACACAAGTAATAATCGGTTTACCAGCAATCAAGCAGTCAGCCGTTTTGCTCGGAAGTGCTGCATAGATAAGCCCTTTTTGAAGAGGAATCACATTGACGTCTGCGGCAGCATAGAGATCCGCCACTTCTTCAGGCGGTTGCATTCTCACAAATGTCACATTGTTCAATTCTTTTTCTTTTGCAAACGTCTTAAGTTGCTCCTCGTTTACACCGCCCCCAACGATATAAAAGCTGACATCTTGATCATCTTTCATCAAAGCAGCGGTCTCCAAAATGAGCTCCACGTTCTGCATCTTGCCCAGATTACCCGCATACACCACACGGAACTCTCCAGACTTCTTCGGATACTTTTTCAGGAAAACGTTTTCTTCATCACTGTGGGCTTTCAATTCCTCATGCCCCCAGTTGTAAATCACCTGCACCTTATCCTCCGAGATGCCATACCGAGTAACGATAGTAGATTTCATATCGTCGGAAATCGTACTAAGCGCTGTTGCATTTTTGTAGGCATATTTTTGCAGCGCATGAGCTACCTTATAAATCATGCTGCTTTCTGAAAGAATTCCAGCAAAGTAGGCATTTTCCGGAAAGATGTCCTGCTCGTTATAGAGAATCGGGCACCTTAAAATGTGCTTTGCGTAGAACACTGTAAAAAAAGCCGTGTTATTAGACTGAAGAAAGATCTTATCCGGCTTGTTTTTTTTCATTAGCTTACAAGCTTGTTTGTAATAAGACAGATCTGCCAGATAACGAGCCTTTAAATCAGCTTTTGCCTTCTTTTCAAAACGAACATTTTGAACTTGAAGTTGACCTTTCAAGTACTTTTCAAATTGCTGCGGATACTGAGGCGTATCAAAATACTGTTTCTGAATTAGATTTACCTCATGTCCTCTCTCCAGAAGGCCGAGGATAATATCACGCATAATGTGATAATCCGAGTATTGTGTATCAAAACTACCAATTGATACTACCGCAACTTTCATTTTCCAGTCTCCTCACACTGCTGCTGCCCCATCGCCGTAGTCGCACCTTCCGCTACGCCCTCGGTAGACTCCGGCATGAACAAAATTTTCACGGTCGCCAGCATGATTTTCAGATCCTCGATCAGACTGGGATGGGCAATATACATCAGATCCATCTGCAGCTTATCGTAGGGGGTGGTGTTATACTTACCATACACCTGTGCATAGCCGGTCAGACCAGCCTTAGCCTGCAAGCGCAGCGCAAACTCCGGCATCTCCTCGCAGTACTGGGCGGCGATCTCCGGGCGCTCCGGACGAGGGCCCACAACAGACAAATCACCCTTCAGGATGTTCAGCAACTGAGGTAGTTCGTCCAGACGGCAGGCGCGGATAATGTGACCGACCTTTGTAATACGGTCATCCTTGTCGCCGGTGGAAAGACGTGCCACGCCATCCTTTTCTGCATCCACGCGCATGGAGCGGAACTTCAGAATTTCGAACTGCTTGCCGTCTTTGGTCAGGCGAACCTGCTTGTAGAAGGCGGGACCACCATCGGACTTGACTGCAATGGCCGTAATCAGGAACAGCGGGCTCAGGATGATCAGTGCCAGCAGTGAGATCACAATGTCCATTGCGCGCTTGATGAACAAGAACTCCGGGCTTGCCATGTAACGACCGACGCGCAGCATCGGCAGGTGGAACATATGCATCGGCCATGCGCCGCTCATGATAACGTCGCCAACACGGGGGATGACGAACATATTGATGCCCTTCCCTACGCAGTGCTTCAGGATAATGTTTCGCTCATGGCTGTGAACACCGCTGACAAAAACAGTCTCCATGCCGTCCAGAATGCTCAGGTCTGCCAAGCACTCCGACACGCTCAGGGTGACCTGCACGTCGTATTTCTGGTTCAGACCATACTCGTTGATGAGCTTTTCCATACCATGACGTACATCGTAGACAACTGCGGTCTTCTGCGGTGGGAAAGTCTTGTAGTACCATTTATGTGCACAAGATGCCCAGATCGCAGCCATCACCAACTGCCCCGCAATTGCCGCAATACCCGGCAACAGGTTGCAGAGCTTTGCGGACATCAGGCAGATCACGATGTACAAAATACCATCGGTTGCCATCGCGCCAAGGATCTGGCCGTACACCAGCTCCGAGACCCGCTGCATGGACATCCAGAACGCATCGTAGATTTTACCGAGTACAATGTACAGGATAAAAAACAGGCCTAAAATCGCAAAATGACCCTCCCATGCCAGATTTGCATAGGTCTGGTGCGAGTAGTACAGGAACCAGCAGGCCGCAAACGGCAGCTCGATCATCAGAACATTCAGGATCTTCACGACCCTCAACATCACATCATGCTGAAACTTTGACATAATCCTCTCCAATAACTCCTTTAGATTTTCTTTTTACGACTCACGTAACTTTTCCGCCCCAAATTGCAGCAAGTGCTTTGGATCTCGCTATCAACTACACAAACCGATCTCTTCCCCCGTTTTGTGGTTAGCCGAAACATTCAGTTTTTCACTTTTCCTCTTAGATTCTTGTGCCAGTTCTAACCGGCGCGGTCTCGAATCCGCTTTCTCCCACCGCATCCCAATCTCATCCAGCTTTGAGATACGCTCCTCTGTCAGAACAGCGCAACTTTTTTCAGGATTCTGGCGGGTATACCGCTGCCGCTTGACCCAATTTCCGAGGTTGTAACCGTTCGGTGACACATAATCAGCCGGGACGTTCAGGTCGCCGCGAGCATCAAAGTAGCGCTTGGCTTCCTGATATCCTTCGTTCCACTGGCGGTCATTGCGGTTGCCCCAGTACATTCCGATACGGTTGAGCCGTTCGACCTGTTCGTCCGTCAGCTTTCCTTTTGGGTACGCCCATTGCTGGCTTGCGACCCATTGCCCCAGCCGTTCGCCAGCCGCTGTCACATAGGAACGCGGGATGTTCAGGTTGCCGTTTTCCTCATAGTAGGCTGCAGCCAATGCATAAGCCTTTTCCCACTTGGCATCGAAAATGTTCCACACCATACCAATCTCATCAAGCTGTGCAATGCGTTCTTCCTTCAGGCGTCCGTTCAGCTTCTGCTGCCGGGTCTTGATGATCCACTGCCCCAAGGGGTAACCGTCCGGGTCTACATATTTTCCGGGCACCATCAGGTTTCCGTAGGTGTCGTGGTATTTCTTTGCGACCTCAAATCCGTGCTGCCACGCAATTTCCTTCCGGTTGCCCCAGACCATGCCGATGCTGTCCAGCCGTTGAATCTGTTGTTCGGTCAGGATGCCTTGAATTTGTCCCTCGCGCACACGGCGCTGGGTCACCAGCCACACCCCAAGGCTCAGGCCACCGGGCGTCGTATACAGTTTCGGGACGTTCAAATTGCCGTGCTCCGCATAGTAGATGCTTGCTTCGGAGAAATAGTGCTCCCAGCCGGAAGAAAGGCTTGCCTGCAGCTGTTCGAACAGTACCCGGCAATCGTGCACCTGCTCGATGACCTCGAACCGCTCAGTGACGATCTTGTCGCCCTCACCGTTAGCATAGAGACGGTGAACTGCCTCCTGCATCTCGCTTTGCAGGCCGGAAATACTGGTCAAGCCCTCGAAGTTGTTGACCACATCGAGAATCAGCGGGGCTGCGGTATCACCAGCGGTCAGGGCTCGTCCGATCTGCTGCTTGTAGATGATGGGAGAAATGGTAGGTCGGAACAGAATCACACCCGAGATTCCCTCCACATGGACGCCCTCGTTGAGCATATCGATGCAGAACAGCAGCTTCAGCCGGTTGGTCGTATCCGTCTTGAAGTCCGCAAACGCCTTGTCGGTATTCGGATCATCCGAGTAGGCTTCGTACACCACAACGTCCGGGTTGACCCCGGCGAACCACTCCGGCACATGGGACACCATCTCGTCCATGTGCTCCTTGTTGGCGCAGAACACAATGTACTTACCGGACTTGTTTGTGATATGATGGGCAAATACTTTATCCAGGCCGTCTGCCTGTTCCAAGGCGCGGCGCAGTGCGTCCAGATATTTCTGATTCACATCCTGAATGCCCGGTGTCCGCAGGTTGTCCACCCGTGCCTGATACTTTGCAAGCGCTTTCTGGTACTGGTAGACCGTGGTCACATATTTCGGGGCAGGCAAAATACCCCTGACGACTGCTTCGCCAAGGGTCATGTTGCTCGCAACACGGCTATCAAAAAGCTCTTCGGCCATATCGCGGTTATTATCCAGATATCGGATGTTTGTTGCCGTCAGCCCCAGAAGCTTTGCATCCGGGCATAACTTTAATAAAGCCACCGTGCTTTCGCCCCAACATTCCGCACCGGCACGGTGGAATTCATCGAGTATAATATAGGCGGGCTTTTGCGCCGCTATTTCGTCCAGTTGCGCCTGCGTGCAACACATCAGTTTGGCGTAGGTATAAAAGTGAACATTTGCCAACGGAAAATCCGGGTCGTTCCTTTTCAGGCTTTCCAGCTGGGTCTTAAAGATATATTCACTGGGAGAAAGCCAGATTACGACCTTCTCCGGGTTGTCCTCGATCAGCTTGAACGCAATGTAGCTCTTTCCGGTACCGGTGGGATGAACAATGGCAGCTTTGCCATACTGCTCCATCATCCGGACTGCCGCATGATATGCTTTTTCGTTGTGCTCAAACAGACATAATGCCACCTTGTTCACCCCTTCCCGCATAAAGGGGTATCCTCTACAGTGATAATGGAGGATACCGATCTTTCGACATCGTTGTTTGAATTCTTCTATTATTTTATCATGGTTATATCTGGGAATCAATAGAAATCCTTACAAATGCATCCCACCTGACCTTAGAAAAAACCTCGCAGAAGCTGAAAGTTTTTTGCACATTGCCCAGTTCTGCATGAAAAATCCAGCAAAAAACGAAGGTGGACAGAATAAGTGGTCAGAAGGGTGTCCAAGACGCAGGAGGAAACAGAAATGGCACGACGGGGAGAAAACATTCACAAACGCAAGGATGGCCGGTGGGAAGGCCGCTACATCAAAGCGCATACACCGGAGGGGAAAATCCAGTGGGGCTACGTCTATGGCACGGTCTATGCTGAGGTCAAACGTGTACTGATTCAAAAGAAAGCAGAGGCAGGCTTCTACAATCTAAAGAGAACCGACCTGACCTTTGAAGCACTGGCTGAGGTATGGCTGCACTCCCAGCGGAATGCAGTAAAAGAATCCACCTATGCGCATTACTCGTACACGCTGCACAAATATCTTCTTCCGGTTTTGAGTAAAGTGCCAGTTGCATCTCTTGAGGAAAGTTTTCTGGAACAGGCTATGCAGCAGATCATTGCGCCGATAGATGCCGCACACAAGCCGCTGGGGAACTCCTCTGCCCGGGAATGCCTCTCAATGCTGCGCCGTATCTGCAAATATGCCGCACACTTGCGCCTGATTCGTCCGATGGAGCTGGAAGTAGCGCTGCCAAAAGCCATCGACAAAATTTCTGTACCCCTCTCCCCGGCGGAGCAGCAGCGGCTTTATCAGTATGTACAGGAGAACCCAACGCCCCGCAAAATTGGCTTATTATTAGGGGTGGAATTGGGGCTGCGTATTGGCGAGATCTGCGGCTTACAGTGGGGTGATTTTGACCTGAAACTCGGAACACTGAAAATCAACCGGACGGTCTGCCGAATTTCCTGTGAAAATGGGCATACAAAGGTGGTCATCCAAACGCCTAAAACCCGCACCTCCCGCCGGGAAATTCCAATCCCAAAGCAGCTGCTTATTATGCTGAAAAAGCTGCGCGGATGTGTCAGCAATGCTGCATGGTTTCTGTCCGGCAACGAGTCCAAGCCCACCGAGCCCCGCTGCTACCGGAAAAGCATCAAGACATATCTGAAACAGGCAACTGTCCGGCAAGTACGTCCGCACGCGCTGCGCCATACCTTTGCAACGACCTGTCTGCAGGCGGGGTGCGATGTAAAGACCCTCAGCGAATTGTTAGGTCACGCTAACGCCAACATCACCTTGCAGCGCTATGTGCACTCTGACCTGACCCGAAAGCGCCGGGAGATGAACCGAATTTTCTCCCATCAGGTGTCCATGAGGGGCAGAAGCATGCTAAATATGACGTAGCGGCGCACGATTTCTTTGCCGTTCCTCCATTATCACTATGGAGGATACTTTTTTTATTAAATATATTCTTTGCCATTACGCGGCTGCACATTCTCTGTATCATAAAATACTTTTGCATCATACGCAGATGCGTATGCATAGCTGCACGAACTTCTCTACCATCATATTGAGGTGAACTTTATCCATGACTGTAAAAGATGCCGTTGCCAAATGCTTTGAACAACTCTACGACCAGCAGGGGATATTCCCCAACAGGTTGGCGACCCGTCCCGGTGCATATTCCAAAATTGATTTATTGTTTATATATTTTTATTCTACAAAATGCACCTCTTGCGAACATAAAAAACGAGTGTTAT
>OGJN01000762.1_pt1 | contig 17891 bp, 23 predicted proteins | sample 1572221 | NCBI WGS metagenome assembly OGJN01 (sample SAMEA2582148, study PRJEB24529) | metagenome | biome: Human gut stool | place: China | collected 2011 | reverse complement strand
GAGCGGAGGTTATTGAAATGATTTTGACAGAGTATGATGAGAATGAATTTCGAGATTTTTTGAAAGAAGAGGCATGGAATGAAGGTCATAAGGCTGGAATGGAAGACGGAATAGAGCGTGGAATGCGAACAGGACTGATTGAGGGAACGATTAAGACCTGCATGGATTTTCAGGTATCCAAAGAACAGATAATAGAGAAGCTTCGAAAAGATTTTTCGATATCGGAGGAAGAAGCAGGGAAGTTTGTAGAAAAGTGTTGGAAATAAAATTGAAGAGAGGTGAGAATTGTTTGGTAGAATTAGAGGGCAGTTCTCTACCTTCAAAATTTTAACATCTAAGAAGTTTTTAACATTTCTAAAATTCTGTGGCGGTCGTCACAAATAAAATCCAACCTGTAAGATACAAAAGAAAGCCGGTGATGCCTATGGGAGTATTTTCTCTTTTTGTTGATTGATTCGTAAAATGATGTTTGATACAATGAAGGAGGAACAAAGATTGACATTACATAAAATAAATAAGAAGTATAAAGACAGATTATTTCGCCTTATTTTTCAGGACAAGAAAGATTTGCTGGAGCTTTACAATGCGATAAATAACAGTGATTATACCAATCCGGAAGATTTGACAATTACAACGATTGAAGATGTTGTGTACATGGGGATGAAGAATGATTTATCATTTCTGATTGATGATGTGCTGAATCTTTATGAACATCAAAGCTCATTCAGTCCGAATCTGCCATTACGCGGGCTGTTTTATTTTTCATCTCTGTATCGGGAGCAGATTGAGTCGGTAAAACAGCGGTTGTATACGAATTCACCACTTTATATTCCGTTTCCACAGTATCTTGTTTTTTACAATGGGACGAAGGAAGAACCGGAACGGCAGGAGCTGAAGCTGAGTGATTTGTTTATCACAAATGGAAAGGTAGTAACACCAGCATTAGAATGTACTACGTTAGTTCTTAATATTAATCTTGGGCATAACCGAAGGTTGATGGAAAAGTGCAAAGCATTGAAGGAATATGCTCAATTTATTGCGATTATTCGTGAAAATATAGCGGTGGGAATGATATTTGAAGATGCTGTAGAAAATGCTGTGGATGTCTGTATTAAGAAGGGAATACTGTCTGAGATACTTCGGAAAAACCGAGCGGAGGTTATTGAAATGATTTTGACAGAGTATGATGAGAATGAATTTCGAGACTTTTTGAAAGAAGAGGCATGGAATGAAGGACATAAGGCTGGTCGAGAAACTGGATTGCTTGAGGGGATGATTAAGACCTGCATGGATTTTCAGATATCCAAAGAACAGACAATAGCGAAACTTAGAAAAGATTTTTCAATGTCAGAGGAAGAAGCAAAGCAGTCTGTAGAAAAGTATTGGAAATAAAAGTAGCGAAATTATGTTGATCGGAGCAGCACTGTCATGCTTTGTGGTATCATATATGGCAATTTTACATGAAGGAATTTACATGAATTTTCAAAATTGTCTTGACACAAAAAAAATCATGTGCTATTGTAATAAAAAATTTAATACGTCAAACCGTTGAAGCGGAGATAACGGCAATGATGCCTTTACAGAGAGTTTGGGATGCTGAGAACCAGATGAGAAACAAGTTGTCAAATGGACCGCGGAGGGTGCAGTCAAATGTAAAGTTTATATTTACAGAGTATTCTGCAACGTGTAGGCATACGTCAGTTGCCGAGGGTATGTTTGTATCCTGCTAAGAGCACGGAGATTCCGTGAATTCAAGGTGGCACCGCGGATTGTGTCGTACCTGTTATACATGTACACTATTCGTCCTTGACAGAAACTATCATTCTGTCAAGGACGTTTTTTTGTGGTATAAAAACGCTATTCAAGAACTGAAAAAATTTTGACAGAATGTAATTGTGACTTGAACAAAGTGTGTAAGAGGAGGTCGTGATTATGAAAATATTACCGGAATTTCGTGAAGTGAAAAAGATTGCAGAGAGCGGACAATACAATGTTGTGCCAATCAGTTGTGAGATTTTATCTGATTTTACAACACCAATTGAGACGATGAAAATATTGAAAAATGTATCCACACATTGTTATATGCTGGAGTCGGCTGTGGCAGATGAACAGTGGGGACGTTATACCTTTCTTGGATTTGCGCCCAAGTTAGAAATCACCTGTATTGACGGGGAAATGCAAATTGGGAATGTCAAAATTGAGACGGAGAATCCTTCAGAGCATATCAGACAGATTCTTGCAGATTACAAAAGTCCTCGATTTGCGTATCTGCCTTCTTTTACAGGAGGACTAGTCGGTTATTTTTCTTATGACTATCTGGGATACAGTGAACCATCTGTGAGATGCAGGGTGGAAGACAGTGAGGCATTTAAAGATGTGGATTTGATGCTGTTTGATAAAGTCATTGCATTTGATCATGTTCGTCAGAAAATCATTTTGATTGTAAATATGTCTCTGGACGATATAGAAGTTGGTTATAACAAGACGGTGCTGGAGTTAAAACAGCTTGTAGAATTGTTGAAAAAAGGTGAAAAAAAGCAGGAAACAAAAGGATGTTTGATGGGAGAAGTCATACCACTGTTTGAGAAAGAGCAATTCTGTGGCATGGTAGAACAGGCAAAACAATATATCCGGGAGGGAGATATTTTCCAGATTGTACTTTCTAATCGTCTGAGTGCCCCGTTTGAAGGAAGTCTGCTGAATACTTACCGCATGCTTCGGACAATTAATCCGTCGCCATATATGTTTTATTTTTCCGGTACGGATGTTGAGGTTGCCGGTGCATCGCCGGAGACTTTGGTGAAACTGGAAAATGGAATTTTGCATACATTTCCGCTTGCAGGAACGAGACCGAGGGGGAAAACAAATGAGGAAGACAGAGCCCTTTCGCAAGAACTGCTTGCAGATGAAAAGGAACTTGCAGAACATAATATGCTAGTTGATCTTGGAAGAAATGATCTCGGAAAAATCAGCAGATTTGGAACGGTGAAGGTAGAAAAGTTTCATATTATCGAATACTTCTCGCATGTCATGCATATCGGATCGACTGTGCGTGGGGAAATTTGCAAGGGAAAAGATGCGCTTGATGCAATCGAGGCGGTACTGCCTGCCGGAACGCTTTCAGGTGCTCCGAAAATCAGGGCGTGTCAGTTGATCGGAGAGTTGGAGAATAACAAACGTGGCATTTACGGAGGGGCAATCGGGTACATTGATTTTACCGGAAATATGGATACCTGTATTGCAATTCGCATTGCATATAAGAAAAACGGAAAGGTATTTGTAAGGTCAGGAGCGGGAATTGTCGCCGATTCTGTTCCGGAAAAAGAATATACAGAGTGCATCAATAAGGCAAAAGCTGTTGTGGATGCATTGAAATTGGCAGAGGAGGGAGAAATATGATTTTACTGATTGATAATTATGATAGTTTTTCTTACAACCTGTATCAGCTGATCGGTGAGATGGAGCAGGATATTCGGGTGATTCGAAACGATGAGATGACAGTGGAAGAAATCAGAGCGTTGAATCCCAAACGCATCATTCTCTCGCCCGGACCGGGAAGACCAGAGGATGCAGGTGTTATTATAGAAGTGGCAAAGACACTTGGAAAAAAGATTCCAACATTTGGTGTCTGCCTTGGGCATCAGGCAATCTGTGCAGCGTTTGGAGCAACGGTCACCTATGCAAAAGAACTGATGCACGGGAAACAGTCGCAGATTACATTTGACAAGGACTGTTTGCTATTTCAAGCTTGTCCGGAAAATATGCAAGTGGCGCGCTATCATTCACTTGCGGCTGAGATGAAAACGATGCCGGAATGTCTGAAAGTGACAGCGAAAACGGAAGATGGAGAGGTCATGGCAGTACAGCATAAAGACTATCCGATTTACGGGGTGCAGTTTCATCCAGAATCAATTATGACGCCAGATGGAAAAACCATGTTAAAAAATTTCTTGCAGGGGGGTATGAGCAGATGATCAAAGAAGCAATTGTAAAAATCGTAAATAAAGAGGATCTTACTTATAAAGAGGCATATGCGGTGATGAATGAGATTATGAGCGGAGAGACAACTGCCACACAGAATGCGGCGTTTCTTGCGGCGCTTTCCACGAAGAGCGCAAGGGCCGAGACGACAGACGAGATTGCCGGCTGTGCGGCGGCAATGCGGGCACATGCCACAAAGGTGGAGACAGATATGGAATTGTTTGAGATTGTAGGAACAGGTGGAGACAATGCCCATAGCTTTAATATTTCGACTACATCGGCGCTTGTCGCAGCTGCCGGTGGAATGAAAGTGGCAAAGCATGGAAATCGGGCAGCATCTTCCCAGTGTGGAACAGCAGATTGTCTGGAGGCGCTTGGTGTGAACATTCAGCAAAGCCCTGAAAAATGCGTGGAACTTTTGCGGGAAGTGGGAATGTGCTTTTTCTTCGCACAGAAATATCATGCATCTATGAAATATGTGGGAGCGATTCGTAAGGAGCTTGGTTTTCGCACAGTGTTTAATATTTTAGGACCACTTACCAATCCGGGGACACCGTCTATGCAGCTTTTGGGAGTATATGACGAATATCTTGTGGAACCACTTGCTCAGGTGTTGATCAATTTGGGAGTGAAACGAGGAATGGTTGTGTATGGGCAGGATAAATTAGATGAGATTTCTATGAGTGCGCCGACAACTGTTTGCGAGATTCGGGACGGATGGTTCAAGTCTTCTGTAATCACTCCGGAAATGTTTGGGTTTGAGCGTTGTACAAAAGAAGAGTTAAGAGGTGGAAGCCCAAAGGAGAATGCGGATATTACGCTCAGTATTTTAAACGGAGAACGTGGACATAAGAGAAATGCAGTTCTGATGAATGCTGGAGCATCATTGTATATCGGGGGTAAGGCGGAAAGTATGGAGGAAGGAATTGCACTTGCAGGCAGACTGATTGATTCCGGAAAAGCACTCGAGACTCTGCGCAGACTGATAGAAATAAGCAATCGTCAGGAGGTGAAAGAATGACTGTTTTAGAAGAACTCGCAGATTATGCAAAAGAGCGTACCAGGCAGGCAAAAAGAAAAATATCGCCTGAACAGATGAGGGGGAGAGCACTGGAACTGCCAAAGGGAATATTTGCATTTGAAAAAGCACTGAAAAAGCCGGAACTCTCTTTTATTTGTGAATGTAAGAAAGCATCTCCATCGAAAGGAGTGATTGCTTCTGATTTCCCGTATCAGAAAATTGCAAGGGAATATGAGGCGGCGGGAGCTGACTGTATCTCAGTGCTGACGGAACCCAGATGGTTTTTAGGAAGTGACAGGTATCTGGAAGAGATTGTAAGTATGGTTAAAATTCCGTGTATCCGCAAGGATTTTACAGTGGATGAATATATGATTTACGAGGCGAAGGTGCTTGGGGCATCCGCAGTACTTTTAATCTGTTCGATTCTTTCAAAAGAACAGATTCGTGAATACATTCAGATTTGTGATATGCTCGGGCTTTCCGCTTTGGTTGAGGCACACGATGAACGGGAAGTGCAGATGGCGGTGGACGCAAAGTCACGCATTATCGGTGTCAATAATCGGAATCTCAAAGATTTTTCGGTGGATACGGACAACAGTCGCAGGCTGCGGGAACAGATTCCAACGGAAATCTTGTTTGTGTCGGAAAGTGGTGTTCAAAGTGCAAAGGATGTAAAAAAACTTCGTGAGATTGGGGCGGATGCTGTACTGATCGGTGAGACACTGATGCGTGCCGCAGATAAAAAGGCAAAGCTGAGAGAACTGCAAGGTGTGATATGACGAAGATAAAACTGTGCGGTTTGAGGCGGGTTTGTGACATTGAGGCAGCCAATGCCCTGCATCCGGAGTATGTTGGGTTTGTATTTGCAGCGAAAAGCAGGAGATATATAAGTCCTGAAAAAGTAGCGGAACTTAGAAAATATTTGCAGACAGGGATACAGGTGGTCGGTGTGTTTGTAAATGAAGAGCCAAAGCAGGTTGCAGGACTTCTAAACAGCGGTGTCATAGATATAGCGCAGCTTCATGGTGAGGAAGACAACGCATATATAAAAATACTTCGAAAGATGTCTGACAGACCGATCATTCAGGCATTTCGCATAAAGATGGAAAAAGATGTTAAGAGGGCAGAGGAAAGTGAAGCGGATATGCTCTTATTGGATTCCGGAGCGGGGACAGGAAAAGTGTTTGACTGGAAGCTGATCCAAACGATAGAAAGACCTTATTTTCTTGCAGGAGGCATTACAAGCCACAATGTATCCGAGGCGATACAAAGATTGCATCCGGATGGCGTGGATGTCAGTTCCAGCATTGAGACAGATGGGAAAAAAGATCAGAAAAAAATGGCGGCATTTGTCGCAGCAGTAAGAAGGGAAGAGAAAATATGACAAATCAAAATGGACGTTTTGGCATTCACGGTGGACAGTACATTCCGGAAACCTTGATGAATGCAGTGATTGAATTGGAAGAAGCGTATAATTATTATAAAAACGACCCGGAATTTAACCGGGAACTTACGGAATTATTAAACGAATATGCGGGGAGACCGTCAAGACTTTATTTTGCACAGAAGATGACAAAAGATCTGGGCGGGGCGAAGATTTATCTGAAACGTGAAGACTTGAATCATACTGGTGCACATAAAATCAATAATGTGCTTGGTCAGGCGCTTCTTGCAAAGAAGATGGGAAAAACACGTTTGATTGCAGAGACCGGAGCCGGTCAGCATGGAGTTGCCACTGCTACGGCAGCTGCGCTTTTAGGAATGGAATGTGTGGTGTTTATGGGAGAAGAAGACACAATCCGGCAGGCGCTCAATGTGTATCGGATGCGGCTTCTTGGAGCGGAAGTGATACCGGTCAGAACAGGAACTGCCACTTTAAAAGATGCGGTCTCTGAGGCAATGCGGGAATGGACTTCACGCATCAGTGACACACATTATTGTCTCGGCTCGGTGATGGGACCGCATCCGTTTCCTACGATTGTGCGTGACTTTCAGGCTGTCATTTCCAAGGAGATTAAGGAGCAGATACTGGAAAAAGAAGGGAAACTTCCGGATGCAGTAGTTGCCTGTGTAGGAGGAGGCTCAAATGCGATTGGCAGTTTTTATCACTTTATTGACGACAAAGAAGTTCGGCTGATCGGCTGTGAAGCGGCTGGAAGAGGAATTGATACGCGCGAGACCGCAGCGACAGTCAATACGGGAACACTTGGAATCTTCCATGGTATGAAATCATATTTCTGCCAGGATGAGTATGGGCAGATCGCGCCGGTATATTCGATCTCTGCAGGGCTTGACTATCCGGGAATCGGGCCGGAACATGCACATCTGCACGATCTTGGGAGAGCAGAATATGTTCCGGTGACAGATGATGAGGCGGTGGATGCATTTGAATATCTGGCAAAGACGGAGGGAATCATTCCGGCGATTGAGTCTGCACACGCAGTTGCCTATGCCATGAAACTTGCACCTGAAATGAAAACAGATCAGATTCTTGTCATTACTGTATCGGGCAGAGGAGATAAAGATTGTGCTGCAATTGCACGCTATAGAGGGGAGGATATCTATGAGTAATATTCGAAAAGCATTTGAACAAGGAAAAGCATTTATTCCGTTTATCACCTGCGGTGATCCGGATCTGGAGACAACCGGGGCTGTAGTTCGGGCAGCGGTGGAAAACGGGGCAGATCTGATTGAACTTGGCATCCCATTTTCAGATCCTACCGCGGAGGGAAATGTAATTCAGGGGGCAAACTTGAGGGCATTAAGTGGTGGTGTGACAACAGATAAAATATTTGCATTTGTGAAAGAGCTGCGAAAAGATGTGAAAGTGCCGATGGTATTTATGACATATGCAAACGTTGTATTTTCTTACGGTGCAGAACGGTTTCTTTCTTCCTGTAAAGAGTGTGAGATTGACGGATTGATTCTGCCGGATCTGCCATTTGAAGAAAAAGAAGAATGTTTGCCATCAATATGGGGTAGATTTGATCTCGCTAATCGCTCCGACTTCTGCAAACCGTATTGCAATGATCGCAAAAGAAGCAGAAGGATTTTTATATATCGTGTCAAGTCTTGGAGTGACCGGAGCGAGAAGTGAGATCAAGACAGATTTAGCATCTATTGTCGAGGTAGTACGACAGAATACAGATATTCCTTGTGCAATTGGATTTGGAATATCAACTCCAGAGCAGGCAAAGAAGATGGCGAATATTTCAGACGGTGCGATCGTCGGCTCGGCGATTGTTAAGCTGCTTGAGACATATAAAAAAGAGGCGCCCGAATATGTCGGAGCATATGTGAAAACAATGAAAGACAGCCTGAGATGATTTAGAAGGGAAACATTTCCCTTCTATTGATCATTGTGAGAACGATTGTATATTTTCTGAATGTCTTCTGGGAGACGATCGGGCAGAATGCTTTGGATTCGGTCTTCGTTCCCGTCTTTGACTGCCTGATCATAGTACCAGCATTTGAATTGAAGCATATCCAAAACCTTTTCCAATTTTGCGATTTCTTTTTGTACAATTTCTTTTTGGCGCTCAAATAGTTCTTTGCGTCTTTGGTAGGTAGCGCTTCCTTCAGAACACCATTCCATAAATAATTTTATGTCTTTGATTTCCAGCCCAGATTTTTTCAGACATTCAATCACGCGAAGCGCTTCGATTTCTTTTTCGCTGAACCTGCGAATGCCGGAAGAACGCTCTAAATCCGGAAAAAGTCCTTCTTTATCATAATAGCGAAGTGTGGAAATCGGCAGTTGAAACATTTCAGATATTTGTCCGATTGTATACATGTGAAAAACCTCCTGAAAATTTTGAAAAACCTCTTGACCTAAAGTTAAGTTTAGGTATTAATATGACAGTATCACAAGAAAATAATAATGTCAATGAATTGTTAGGAGGATAAATGTTATGTTAGGTAATTTTTCGTATTGTAACCCTACAAAGCTCTATTTTGGAGAGGACTCTCTGAATTATCTGAATGAGGAGCTCCAAAAGTATGGGAAAAATGTTGTTTTAGTCTATGGTGGCGGTTCAATTAAGAAGAATGGAATTTATGATGAAGTGATCGAAATTCTGAAAAAGAATGGAAAGAATGTGGCGGAAATCGCCGGAGTTATGCCAAACCCAACACTTGCAAAGTTGTATGAGGGTGTTGAGATCGCTAAGAGCCATCAGGCGGACTTGTTGCTGGCTGTCGGTGGAGGATCTGTCTGCGACTATTCTAAGGCAGTATCGGTTTCTGTCAATTGTAAGGAAGATCCGTGGGAAAAATATTTTATCCGTTTTGAGGAGCCGGATTGTGAAGTGATTCCGGTTGGTTGTGTGCTGACAATGGTTGGAACAGGCTCTGAGATGAACGCTGGTTCTGTGATTACCAATCAGGATACAAAACAGAAAATCGGACATGTATTTGCAGATGAAAAAATTATGCCGAGATTTTCAATCTTAAATCCGGGATATACAATGACTCTTCCAAAATATCAGATGGTATCCGGTATTTACGACATATTCAACCATATTTGTGAGCAGTATTTTTCGGGAGAAGATGATAACACCAGCGATTATATCAGTGAAGGGCTGATGCGTTCGCTGCTGAAATCCAGCCGTGTGGCAGTGAAAAATCCACAGGATTATGAAGCGCGAAGCAATATTATGTGGACCGCAACATGGGCATTGAACACGTTGGTGGCAATGGGAAAAAGTGCTGATTGGATGGTGCACATGCTTGGTCAGGCAGTAGGTGGCTACACAAATGCGACACATGGTATGACACTTGCAGCGGTTTCGCTTCCGTATTATCGGTATATCATGCCATATGGTCTTGAAAAATTCAAACGTTTTGCAGTGAATGTGTGGAATGTATCACCTGAAGGAAAGACAGATGAGCAGGTTGCCAGGGAAGGTTTGAAAGCGATGGAGAACTGGATGAACGAACTAGGTTTGGTTATGAATATTTCGGAACTTGGAGCAAATGAAGAGATGCTGGAAAGCATTGCAGATGTAACGTTTCCAATGTCAGGTGGATATAAAGAGTTGAATCGAGACGAGATCCTTAGAATCTTTAAAGAAAGTTTACAAAGAAAGTTTACAAAAAAGTCTCATCAAGAAATGTCTGTATAGACAAAAAGTTCTTGATGGGACTTTTTTATTCAGAAAATATTCCACTTCTTGTGACTTTCGTGGTAAACTAGTCACGGAGGAAAAACTATGATTCGAAAATTAAGGAAAACAGATCTTGACGAAGTGGCGTATATCTGGTTGCATACGAATAAAAAAGCACATGATTTTATTGCGGAAACGTACTGGGATGAGCATTTTGAGATGGTCGAGGGAATGCTTGGAGATGCAGAGATTTATGTGTTTGAAGAGCAGGGTCAAATCAAAGGATTTGTAGGCTTGGATGGCGAGTATATTGCGGGAATCTTTGTAAGAGAGAAAGAACAGTCTTTGGGAATTGGAAAACAGCTTTTGGATTTCGTAAAAAGTCTGAAAGGACAATTGAAGTTGAATGTTTATCAAAAAAATGAACGGGCGATAAAGTTTTATACACGTGAGCAGTTTGAGATACAGGATGAGCAGACAGATGAGGCGACAGGGGAAGCAGAATATCTGATGCTATGGAAGAAATAATAAGGAGGAAGGCTGGATGCAGGCACGAGAACTATTGAATTTATTGACAGTGGCGGAACGACTAAAAGATACAACGAGGCACTGTTACACGTCAAAAGGAAGACGGGAAAGTGTTGCGGAACACAGCTGGATGATGACATTGATGGTGTTTTTTATGAGGGATGAATTCCCGGAGGCGGATATGGACAAGGTCATTCGGATGTGTATCATTCACGATTTGGGGGAAGCATTCACGGGGGATATTCCGGCGTTTGAAAAAACAGCAGAAGATGAAAAAAAGGAAGAAGAACTGTTGTATGACTGGGTGAGAAGTCTTCCGAAATCCTATGCGGAAGAAATGCAGCAACTTTATAAAGAGATGGAAGAACGAAAGACTTTGGAAGCAAAGATCTACAAGGCAATTGATGGTCTGGAAGCCGTAATACAGCATAATTTTTCAGATTTGTCTACATGGATTCCAAAAGAGTATGAGATGAATCAGACATATGCAAATGACAGAGTTACATTTTCGGATTATCTGACAGTGTTGAGGGAAGAAATCAGAAAGGATACGATAGAAAAAATAGAAAGGTAAGAAAAATGAAGAATATCATTATAGGAATCGCCGGAGGAACCGGCTCAGGAAAATCAACATTTACTAGAAAGCTAAAGAAAGAATTTAAGGATGATGTAGCGGTGTTGTATCATGACAATTATTATCGTGATCAGAGTGATATACCATTGGAAGTACGTAAAAAGACGAACTATGATCATCCGGATGCGATGGAGACCGAACTTTTAGTGCAGCAGTTGATGGAATTAAAAGAGGGAAAGGCGATTGAATGTCCGGTGTATGACTATACATTGCATACACGCTCTAATCAGGTCGAGCGTGTAGAGCCAAAAAAAGTGATTCTTCTGGAAGGGATTCTTGTTCTTGCGGATGAGCGACTGCGGAATCTGATGGATATTAAAGTGTATGTAGAGGCGGATGCGGATGAACGAATTTTAAGACGTCTTATTCGTGATGTGAAAGAGCGCGGACGTGACATTGAAGGTGTTGTAGAGCAGTATCTCACAACGGTGAAGCCAATGCATTATCTCTATGTGGAACCGACAAGAAGCACGGCAGATATCGTCATTAACAGTGGAATGAATCCGATTGCGTTTGAACTGGTAAAAAATATGATTCAGAAAATATTGGATGAGGAAAAAAGATGATAAAAGCAGTTTTTTTGGATATGGACGGCACAGTGATATCACATAAACAGGGGAAGGTTCTGGAAAGCACAAAAGATGCTATCTGTCAGCTGCGGGAGCGGGGAATTAAAGTTTTTGCTGCGACAGGGAGGCATATACTGGAGATGGAAGAACTTCCGGTAAAGGGAATTTCATTTGACGGGTATGTGATGCTGAACGGACAGATTTGTCTGGATGGAGAGAAACAACTTGTGTATGATTTTCCGATTGCTGCGGAAGATACAAAGAGAATGATTGCTGTGTTTGAGGAGAAAAAAATTCCTGTTATGCTTGTTGGTCAGAACAGGATGTATATTAATTTTGTGGATGAAAAAGTTCGGGCAGCTCAGAAGGCAATCTCAACAGCGGTGCCAAAGGTAGGCTCGTACAATGGAGAAAATGTGTACCAGTTTATTGTGTATGACAGCGAAGGCAAGGTACAGCAACTGATGGAAAACCTTACAGATTGCAAAGAAAATGTATGGAATCCAATGGCATTTGACATTATTCCGAAAAGAGGAGGAAAGGCTGCCGGTATCAGGCAGATATTGGAGCATTTTAAGATTGGACAAGAGGAAATCATGGCATTTGGAGACGGAGACAATGACATCGATATGCTTCGGTATGCGCACATTGGAGTTGCTATGGGAAATGCCGGTGAGAATGTGAAAACGCATGCAGACTACGTGACTGCATGCGTGGATGATGACGGCATCTATAAGGCGTTAAAAGTGTATGGTCTTTTGTGATGGTCAAAATTCTTTTTTCTCTACAATTTTTATGGCAGCCTGCATAGACAAGAAAAGAAATATAGCTGCAATCAGTGTGATGGCGGCAGCAAAGATCCCGACATGGAGTGCAGAAAGTTTTGCAAGGATGACGGTACCAACGCCTGCGGCTTGAGTGAGCTTGACAAAGATCACTCCGGCTGCAAATATCAGTCCGAATGTTCCCATCAGTGCGATTCTTGCCTTTTCAGGACCATATTTTAGCTGAAACGGGAGCATAATCGCCTGTATTATGATGAGGCTTGATAGGATTATCAGTGCAGCCCAAATGATATCCGCAGGAATCGTGTCTCCTTTTAGAAAGCCAGCCACACAGATGATCAGAAGGCCCAAGATCAGAGCACCAAAACCAAGCAGGAAAGAAAGCAGATATTTTTCTTTCACATAATCTTTTCTGCTGATTGGAAGGCTGAATAAAAATGCATTTCCATTGTCAAACTCGTCATAACTGATCGTACTCAAAGAAAAAAGTGATATGACAAATGGCAAAAATCCTAGTGGAAATGATATCTCATTTTGAAAAAACGAGATTGCTATGACGATTGCAATCATCATGAGAAAAAAGTTTTTCTGCATTTTCATTAATTTAAAATCTTTTATGAGTAATCCTTTCATTCTTTATTCCCCCCTGATCATCATTGTAATAACAGCATCAATGATTCCCTTTTCAATCGTGATATCGGGATAATTTTCTATATAATACTGTTTTTGGTCTGTGAGACAGCTGTATCCGAAAGGCTCTTTTTTGGAGCGCAGAAGATATTGTTTGTCCAGTGCATGATATTGTGTATCATCTAGTTTTAACAGCGCATAATCACCCAATAATACATCGGTATCTTCGTGAAGAATAATTTTTCCGTCATGGATCATATAGAGATCATCACATAGCGTCTCCAGATCACTGGAAATGTGAGAGCTGATCAAGATTGCACGGTCTTCATCTTTTTCCATAAATTCTCTTAACAACTCAAGTAGTTCATCTCTGGCGATGACATCCAATCCGGCAGTTGGTTCATCTAATATCAGCAGTTTTGCATGGTGGGAGATAGCCACGAGCACTTTTAATTTTGCTTTCATACCGGTTGAAAATTCTTTGATTTTTTTATTCAGTGGAAGGTTGTATTTTTTGACCTGTTCCAAAAAGAAATATTTGTCAAATTTATGGTACAAATGTTCCAAAACCGGAACGATATCTCGGATTGTCAGATATCCGCTGAAACCGGAGTCGGATAGGACAACACCCAAAGCTTCCTTGTCTTTTGCTGTAAAATTCTCAATCTCTTTTCCGAGAAGTGTAATGGCACCGCCATCAATAGAAATCAATCCTAAAATAGCCTTAAATGTTGTACTTTTTCCGGCACCGTTTTGTCCTATTAGTCCGGTTACATAGCCAGATTTAATCTCCAAAGAACAATTGAGAGAAAACTGTTTGTATCGTTTTTGCAAATGTTCTACTTTTAACATTGTTTTATCCCTCCATAATTAATTCAAATAAATTTTTCAAATCTTCATCACTAATTCCGTATCGTCTGCCTTTTAGAATTGCCTGTTCGAAATCAGTCTCCACCTCTTTCTTTTGTTCTTCTAATAAAAGGTCGGTGTTGACTGCTTTTACATATGTTCCTTTTCCGTGTACGGTTACGGTAAAGCCTTCACTCTCTAATGTGTCATAAGACTTTTTGACGGTCAGTGCACTGATTTTTAATTCTTTTGACAGTGCGCGGACGGATGGCAGGATATCATTCTCTCTCAGTTCGCCACTTCGAATGAGCAATTTGATCTGATCTACAAGCTGCTCGTAGATGGGAACCATAGAGGAATTGTTTATGATAAGTTTCATACTTGTGTTCCTCCTTTGTGCAAACAGTATATAACAGTTAAAAGCTGTTGTCAAGTGTTATATACTGTTTTCCTTGCTGCGATGGGAAAATATTGAAAGCAGAAAAAATAATTGACTTTTTGTTCTACATATGTAGTATGTAAATATACTACATATGTAGAAAGTGAGGGGTTCTATGTATCAGAAACTATTTTTTGATGTGTTGGAAGTATCTATAGATGAAGTGGAAGAGAGAATGTATATCAGAAAAAAAGATGGAAGTTTTTGGGTATGTGGTGAGGAAGTCGGCGCAAAGAAAAAGAAAATTTCTTATGGTCCGGAGGGCGGTGTAAAAGAGCGTATCTGTACAGAACAGCTCATGCCGCTTATTTTAAAAACAGAGTAGAAACGGAGAAGTGAAGATGAAAAAGATTTCAGAGTCAGAACAGGAAATTATGATGGCAATATGGAATGCGGAAAATAAGAATTCCATTACAGCATCCTATCTTGAGGAGGTATTTGGAGAAAAAAAGGCTGGAAAAAGACGTCGATTTTGACGTTTTTGTCAAGGCTTGTAGAAAAAGGATATCTCTCCTGTGAAAAAAACGGAAAATCTAATTTTTATGAACCGATTGTATCTTACGAAGAATTTTCGAGAAGAGAGAGTAAACATATTTTAGATAAACTATACCGTAATTCCTTAAAAAATTTTGTCGTATCACTATATGATGGCGACGAACTTTCCAGACAGGATGTAAAGGAACTGAGAGAATTTTTGGATGAGATCAGTACAAAATCAGAGGAGGAGTGATATGTCAAAGAGTGTTATCAGAATTGCGAAACCCGAAGCAGAGGAACTTTTGAAAATTTATGCACCATATGTGAAGCACACTGCGATTACATTCGAGTATGAGGTTCCGACGGTGGAAGAGTTTCGAGACAGAATAGAACATATTTTAAAGAGGCATCCCTATTTGGCAGCGGAGAGAGACGGAGAACTGATTGGATATGCTTACGCGGGGGTGTTCAATGAGCGGGCAGCATGTGACCGGTCTGTGGAGACAGCCATTTATGTTCGGCAGGATGGGAGAAAAGATGGAATTGGAAGAATGCTGTATGAGGCGTTGGAGAAAATTTTATCGGAACAGAATATATTGAATCTGAATGCCTGCATTGCGTATGTGGATGATGATGATCCTTATTTGACCAAAAACAGTGTAGAGTTCCACAACCATATGGGATATCGATTTGTGGGCAGATTTCGTAGATGTGGGTACAAATTTGGACGCTGGTATGACTTGGTGTGGATGGAAAAATATATTGGGGAACATGTGGAAAAACCGGAGAAAGTTATATGGTTTGATGAGATGAAATATGATAAAATGAAAAGAGGAATATGATGAGAAGAAAAGACAGAGAGATCACAGACATAGAGGAAATCAGAGATATCATAGAGAAATGTAAAGTATGCAGACTTGCCATGCAGGACGAAGAAGGCTTGTATCTGGTGCCGTTAAATTTTGGTTATGAATTTGAAGAAGAATCTTTAGCGCTCTATTTTCACAGTGCAAAGGAAGGAAGAAAGCTGCGTGCAATTCAAAAAAATTTGAAGGTGTGTTTTGAGATGGACTGTGAACATGCGCTGATTGAGGCAAATACACCTTGTGCATATGGTTATGAATATGCTTGCGTGATGGGAAACGGAAAAGCGACGATTCTTGAACATACAGAGGAAAAGCGTTTAGCTCTTTCCAAACTGATGTGGCATCAGACCGGAAAAGAGTTTGAAATCTCAGAACAGATGGCAGATAGTGTGGCTGTGATAAAAGTAATTGCAGAGTCTTACACCGGAAAGACGTGCAGAAGATAAGAGGAGGATACAAAGATGCAGAAAAATTTTTTCAACAAAGACCGTAAAAACAAAAAGATGATCATCGCGATTTCTGTCAGTGTGGCAATCATTGTAATCGGATTGGCTGTTTTTTGTTACTTTCTGTTTGCGAATGAAAAAGAGAACAACGCAAAAAACAAAGCGGAGAATGCGCAGGAAGATCCGCAGGCAAAGATTGAAGAAGAAAAAGAGGAAGCAAAAGTGCAGCTTCCGGACTTGAAGGCATCTCAATATGAGACAGATGAGATCACAACCGGAATCGATGTCTCTGAATTTCAGGGGAATATCGACTGGAAGGCAGTTGCGGACAGCGGAATTGATTTTGCGATGATCCGTGTGGGATATCGTGGTATGAAGAACGGGGAGATTAAAGAAGATGCCTGTGCGAAATACAATCTGCAGGAAGCATCCAAAAATGGGCTGAAAATCGGAGCTTATTTCTTTTCCACGGCAGTGACAGAGGAAGAGGCAAAAGAGGAGGCAGAATGGACGAAGAATCTGCTTTCAGGATATCCGGTGACATATCCTGTTGCTTACAATTGTGAAGGTTTTCAAAATCCGTCCAGCAGACAGTTTGAGCTTTCGGTTGAGGAGCGGACAAAACTGGCAGATGCATTTCTCAAATCTATTGAAGAAGGATCTTACACAGGAATGTTCTATGCAGCGAAAAATGAACTGGATGACAATAATTTGTGGAATGCAGATGATCTTTCTTTAAATTATCGTATCTGGGTTGCACAGTACTCGGATCAGACATGGCCGGAAAAAACAAAATCTGACTATACAGGTGACCATGTAATGTGGCAGTACACCAATCAGGGAAAACTGGACGGAATCAAAGGTGCGGTTGACTTTAATGTCGCTTATTTCGGATATAGTCAGTCCCAGCAGGCGGTAGATGAAAACGGAGCAGAGCAAGTGGAAGCTAATGTAGAGGTGGGAGTCAATTTTACAGAAGTGGAAGAGCAGGTGACGGCAAAAGACGAGGTGAATCTTCGAAGTACGATGGAACAAGGAAGTGATGATAATATCGTAGGAAGCATGAAAAACGGAGAGACAGCAGTTCGAACAGGAGTGGGAAATAACGGCTGGTCGAGAATAATCTACAATGGGCAGACTGTGTACTGTGTCAGCAATTATCTGACAACAGATTTGAGTTATGTGACGCCGCAGGAGACTGAAAGTGAGTTTAAGACAAAGTTTACGGATGTATCTGAAAATGTGACGGCAAAAGAAGTGACAAATCTTCGCAATCGTCCTAGTGTGGAGTCGCCATCAGAAGTTATTGCAGAATTAAAAAATGGGGAAGTCATCGTGCGTACCGGCGTGTCGAACGAAGGGTGGTCCAGAGTAGAATATAATGGACAGACTTTATATTGTATCAGCAGCTATTTGGAAGTTGTACAATAGAGTCGGTACAAAAGAATATATTGACAAATAAAAGAAGAAAAAGTAATATTGTATTAAAATAATAATACAATATTACTTTTTTACCTTATAGTAAACTTCTCATTTTGTCAGAAATAGTGTATAATGTATA
>OGJN01000759.1_pt1 | contig 17958 bp, 16 predicted proteins | sample 1572221 | NCBI WGS metagenome assembly OGJN01 (sample SAMEA2582148, study PRJEB24529) | metagenome | biome: Human gut stool | place: China | collected 2011 | reverse complement strand
GAAAGAATGTATCTACCAGTACATCGAACTGTGGAAAGACGACTTCGGAGCGGATTACGAGAAGTTCAAGACCTGGTTCACAAAGTACTGCTATGTATGCGCCACTCTGGTAGACCGCATCGTTCCGGGCTTCCCGCGCAAGGAGATTGCGCAGATTCAGAAGAAAATCTGTTATGCCGACAACCTGGTTGTACAGGCCGAAATCTTCCACCTGTGGGTTATCGAGGCAGCCGAGAATCTCTCTCTCCGCCAGTTGGCAGAGGAGTTCCCTGCAAACAAGGCGGGATTGAACGTACTCTTCGTGAAGTCCGAAGCTCCTTACCACGAAAGAAAGGTTACTTTGCTGAACGGTCCTCACACCGTGCTTTCTCCGGTGGCTTACCTGAGCGGCGTAAACATCGTGCGCGATGCCTGCAACCACCCCGTTATCGGCAAGTATGTCCGTAAAGTACAGTTTGACGAACTGATGCAGACGCTGAACCTGCCTATGGACGAACTGAAGAAGTTCGCCGCCGATGTATTGGAACGTTTCGACAATCCTTATGTAGAGCACCAGGTAACCAGCATCATGCTGAATTCCTTCCCGAAATACCAGACCCGCGACCTGCCGGGCTTGAAGACTTATCTGGAACGCAAGGGCGAACTTCCGAAAGGCCTCGTACTCGGTCTTGCCGCCATCATCACATATTACAAGGGCGGCGTGCGTGCCGACGGCGCTGAAATCACTCCGAACGACGCTCCCGAAATCATGCAACTGCTGAAAGACCTTTGGGCAACAGGCGATACCCGCAAAGTAGCGGAAGGCGTATTGGCAGCCAAAGACCTCATCTGGGGCGAGCACGGAGACTTGAACGCCATTCCGGGACTGACGGATATGGTAACCGGCTTCCTGAACTCTATCCAGGAGAAGGGTATGCTGGAAACAGTAAAAAGCATTCTCTGATAAAGAACCGGTATGACAAAAGAAAAACAGGGCAGGGCTTCGGCTTTGCCTTGTTTTTTTATGCCCGACCTACCCAATAAAACAGCCGTTATATGGTGCCGGCCGGATTTTTTCGCGTATCTTTACCGGATAAAGCGATATTCATCAAAATTCTGATAACTAATGGAAAACAACTCCGACTTAAACAATCAAGCAGCCCAATACACATTGTGCTTCAACACCCGATGCCCGAAAGCCGAAAACTGCCTGCGGCACAGTATGACACAATACACCACGGCGCAAAACATCCGGCTGTCCGTCATCAACCCCCTCTGCTATCCGGCGGCAGGGAAGGAGTGCCCGCACTTCCGCAGCAACAAGAAAATACGGGTGGCATGGGGCTTCAAGAAGCTTTACGATGATATGCCCGCACGCATCTCCCGTGCCATTCACCTCAATCTGGAAGCCATATTCAACCATTCGCCCTATTACCGGTATCGCAACCAGAAGCTGGGGCTTACTCCGAAGCAGCAGGAGTGCATCCGCCAGGTATGCCGGAAGCATGGCTGGAAAGAGGAGATACAGTTCGACCGGTACACCGAGGAATACGACTGGTAAGCACTTTGTCGGTATTCCACCGCAGGGTAGCCGGCATTCCACCACAAGATACCTCAACTACCGGCAGGTGGTACAGGGAATACCAACCGTTGGTAGCTCTTGTACCACGCAGTGGTACGCGCCGTACCTTAGTAAGGTACTTCTCGTACCAAACTGTGGTACGGACAGTACCAAGCAAAGAAATTTATTGGTACATGCATACAACTGACCGCCAGCAAGGTACACAATATGAATTTACGAACATATTTTCATTATCTTTGTTCCCTGTATCAGCAGGATTATACAAAACGGAAACATGAAATACGGAGTAAACAGAAAAGTATTGCTTATAACCGCCGGAGTGGTATGGATTATAGCCGGGGTCAATATCCTCAGGATAGGGATAATGACATGGCTGACAGATTCCCAATACTGGCTTTTCAAGATAGGAGAGGCCACAGTCGTGTTCCTTCTCTTCTTTTTGTTTGTTTTCAAAAGGCTTTATTACAAGCACACCAAACGTATCGGAGAAAAGAAGAAAGAGAAGAACTGCCCTTTTTCTTTCTTTGACGTAAAAGGCTGGATTGTAATGGTCTTCATGATAACGTTCGGCGTCACGATGCGCTCGTTCCATATATTGCCGGACGCGTTTATTTCGGTGTTCTATACCGGACTGTCGCTTGCGCTCATCTTCACCGGAGTATTGTTTATACGCTATTGGTGGATAAACCGGAAAGGCAATCTCTTTACTCCGCCGCCCGAAGAATAAAAGTGGTGGCGCCGATGGTTACAATGGCTCCGTCCTCAATGCGGATACGGTCTTTGTCACCCAGAATTTCATTGTTCAGGAAAGTACCCGTCAGGCTGGGGGCGTCGCGCAGGGTATAGACAAGGTTGCCTTGCTTGTTGCGCTTCACATTGATAATGCAGTGCGTACGATCCATGCTCATGTCCGAGGTTTCTATCGGGACATTGACAACCGTCCCTACGCAGCGGCGGCCGATTTTATTGTCTCCCTCCTGTAGCGGCAGCACTTGTTTGAATCCGAAAACATTCTCAATGACCGTAATGCTTCCGAAGGCTTCCTTGTATTCGGTTTCGTCCGGATTCTCCTCTTTCTGCGGAGCTTTCATCTTTGTCTTGCCCAAACGTATGCTGAACTGCTTCTTACAGTTCTCGCAGACAAATACCAGGGACTGGCCTTCCGTATATTTTGTTTCGTCGAAAGTCAGATAGTTCTCACATTTGGGGCAACGGATACGTTTCATTGAATTGTCGGAATAGTTGATGGTTAATAATTGACTGTGAAGAAAGTTATCTTTTCAGAACCCAGGCACTCTTGTATGCTTCATTCTGGCGAATCAGGTTCAAGGCACGGTATGCCTCTTTTTCCGTGGCACAGGACTGAATGCTGACGCGCATCTTGCCGTCGCCGATAATCGCTTTAGCTCCTGCATAACCTTTGGCAACCAACTGCTGTGCCATGGTGTCGGCGTCTTTTTCAGAACCCACGCTGGCTATGATAATATGATAAGGTGTCTTTACGGCTTGAACGGCAGGAGCGGCAACTGTGGGCGTTGCTTTAGGCTGAGCCGCAATTGTTGCAGTCTGCTGACGGACTTTTACTTCTTTTACGGCAACGGGAGCAACCGGTTTCTTGCCGGCACTACGGGTGGTTTTCGCCTTTTTACCCGTCTCCTGCTGATGGATGACAATCGGAGTGATGGCCAATGACTGCTTTTCTATCTGCCCGAACAAATCACCGGGCAGCAGTCGCGCATAGTTGGCTTCCATCACTTCGGTGTTTTCTACGGGTGCGGGAAGAAAAAAGAACAGAGCCGCAACGGCAATCATGGCAACGGCATTCGCCAGATAAGAAGTGTTGATTCGCATTCCATACTTACGCTTCTTTTCTTCCCGGACAACCGGTGCGAAAGGAATAGTCTTGCTTCCGTTCCGGCAGGGCTTGTGCAAGACTGCCAGTTCCTGCATTTCAAAACTGCCAAGCCCGTATAAGTAAGGAGTAGTAAGCTTATCGTCGTAAGGTGTGAAATCGTAGGAATCATGAATGTTATAGCGCAATTCGCCGATATTGGGCAAATCCGCTTTTCCATTCTCATGAAGAAGAGCCAGCAGTTCTTTCACCGATTTGCCTACAATCCTGGTGGCATCTGAAAAATCCGTATCATACACAGCCATGTAGGATTGCACCAACAGCCCGTCGTTCATCTTCAGTTGCGGATTGAAGCCGATGATGCGGGTAGGGGGCAAAAACGTATTTTCTTCCGCCACTCTCATTGCCGGAGTGTAGTGAGCGACAAATCCGCCCAACCCCGGAACAATGACACAATCATTCTCCAATAATAATGCTTCTATGTGCTGTGCTAATTCAATCATGCTACAAAAGTAGCGGTTTTATCGGATATATGCCACTTTCGGGCTGCTTTTCTTACTAAGAATTTATAAACACGGCAAACTTTGGAAACTCCTTTATCGCCCATGACCGATATATTAGATTTTTTTCCTACTTTTGCACCGTTTTCTACGTTTCTCTTTAATTAGGACTATAAACTATATTATATATTCGATAATGAACACAGATAACTGTCAGCACTTAACCAAATACAGACTATTTGCCGTAATGCGTATTCCTATCTGTTTGTTGGCCATTATTCTTGCAGGTAGCGGTATGGCAACGGCACAGGTTTCGCCTTTTGTGGAATACGGAGCCACCGTGCACACGGGCGACAATACTCCTTTGTGGCAAGTGAGCAACCAACAGGGGCTCGGTTCTATTTACGACAATACGTATATACGGGGCGGACTGGGCTACAAACACCGGCTCGGCAAGTGGAAGTTCGAAGAAAAGCTGGACATGGTAGCAGCCGTGGGCATGAACTTCAAGGGCGATAAGGACATTTTTATCCAGCAGGCCTATATAGATGCACGTTACAAGTGGCTGGGAATTTTTGCCGGAAGCCGAGAGAAAGGCGCTCCATTGCTGAATAACGCTTTGAGTAGCGGCGACATGACATGGTCGGGCAACGCGAGGCCAATTCCGCAAATAATGATAGGCATCCCCGAGTACTTGTATGTCCTTCCGCGTTTCGCCATTAAAGGTGAAATCTCTTACGGATGGTTCACCGATAACAACTACCAGGAACGGAAGGTAGGAGCAGGGCATTGGTACACGAAAGACATCAAATATCATCATAAAGAAGGATTTGTCCGCGTCGGTGTGCCCAACGGGAAATGGCAGCTCGACATCGGCATGACGCTCGATACGCAATTCGGCGGAACGCTGGTGAATGCGGACGGCAGCACGGTAAATCTGGGCAATACGCTGAAAGATTATTTCAGAGTATTTATCCCCGGCTCCGGCGGTGAGGACAAACCCTGGAACGACAGTAACTTCTATCAGGGCAACTTCCTGGGCAGCGAACAGATAAAGCTGACCCACCGTTCCGATAAATTCTCTATCAGCGCATACCTGTGCAATCATTTCGACGACTTCTCCGCCATGGGCAAGCAGAACGGTTGGGACGGATTGTGGGGACTTGAAATGAACTTCAACAATTTCAAGCCCGTCAATGCGGTTGTGTTCGAGTTCCTGCAGACCACCAATATGAGCGGTCCGCTGCACGGCTTGCACGAACCAGAAGAAGGTCCCGTACACAAGACCGGCGGTTCCGACAACTATTACAACAACGGTCTTTACCCCGGCTGGGCGCATTGGGGCATGATGATAGCCAATCCGTTGATTGCTTCGCCTATCTATAACCAGGACGGTGACATGACGTTCAAGTACAACCGCATAAAAGCGCTGCACATCGGCTGGAGCGGACAAATAACTTCCGAATGGAGCTACATAGCCAAAATGAGCCACAACAGAACATGGGGTACTCCCGGTGCTCCCACACTGGATATTCTGGAGAACTTTTCGGCCTATGCCTCGTTCTCTTATTCTCCCGAAAGATGGAAAGGCTGGAACTTCAACGCCTCTCTCGCTTTGGACATGGGAGATATATACGGAGACAACTTCGGATTTCAAATGAAAATACATAAAACATTCTAAAGCAATGAACTACATACAGACAGAAATTGACGGCGTATGGATCATCGAACCGAAAGTGTTCAATGATGCACGCGGCTACTTCATGGAGGCCTTTAAGGAAGAAGAATTCCGTGCCAATATCGGCGATGTACATTTCGTACAGGACAACGAATCAAAATCCTCTTTCGGCGTACTGCGCGGGTTGCATTATCAGAAAGGCGAATACAGCCAGGCGAAACTGGTACGTGTCATAAAAGGTAAAGTTTTGGATGTTGCGGTCGATTTACGCCGTTCTTCTCCTACGTTCGGCAAGTACGTCAGCGTGGAACTGAGCGAAGAGAACAAGCGTCAGTTCTTTATTCCCCGCGGATTTGCCCATGGCTTTCTGGTACTGAGCGAAGAGGCAATCTTTACCTACAAAGTAGATAACGGTTATGCTCCGCAGGCGGAAGCGTCGATTCGCTTCAATGATGAAACCATAGGCATCGACTGGCCGGTTGCGGAATCTCAGTTCATATTATCGGAGAAAGACGGACATGCCGTATCTTTCAAAGATGCGGAATATTTTGAATAAGATATGAAGATAGCCATTGTCGGTACGGGGTACGTCGGTTTGGTAACCGGTACTTGTTTTGCTGAAATAGGTGTCAATGTCATTTGCGTCGACACAAACAGCGAAAAGATAGAAGCATTGAAGCAGGGTATTATCCCAATCTATGAAAACGGATTGGAGGAAATGGTAAACCGGAACGCGAAAGCAGGACGCCTGCAATTCACGACTTCTCTGGAAAGTTGCCTGAACGAAGTGGATGTTATATTCAGCGCCGTGGGTACTCCGCCCGACGAGGATGGCAGTGCAGACCTGAGTTATGTGCTTGAAGTGGCGCGTACTATCGGGCGTAACATGACGAAATATGTATTGGTGGTAACCAAAAGCACCGTGCCCGTAGGCACCGCCGGAAAGGTGCGCATGGCTATCCAGAACGAATTGGATAAGCGGGGAGTACAGATAGACTTCGATGTAGCTTCCAATCCCGAATTCCTGAAAGAAGGAAATGCGGTAGCAGACTTCATGAGCCCCGACCGGGTAGTGGTGGGAGTGGAGTCCGAACGTGCAAAGAAACTGATGAGCAAACTCTACAAACCGTTTCTGCTGAACAACTTCCGCGTTATCTTCATGGATATTCCGTCTGCCGAAATGACCAAATACGCAGCCAACTCCATGCTTGCCACCCGCATCAGCTTCATGAACGACATCGCCAACCTATGCGAGCTGGTGGGAGCCGACGTCAATATGGTACGCAGCGGCATCGGTTCCGATACGCGTATCGGCCGTAAGTTCCTCTATCCGGGCATCGGATATGGCGGTTCGTGCTTCCCGAAAGACGTAAAGGCATTAATCAAGACCGCCGAACAGAACGGTTACCGGATGCGTGTGCTCCAGGCTGTAGAGGAAGTCAATGAAAAGCAGAAAAGCATCTTGTTTGAAAAACTGCAACGCCACTTCAACGGCGATTTGCGCGATAAGACAATTGCCTTGTGGGGATTGGCTTTCAAGCCGGAAACAGACGACATGCGCGAGGCGCCTTCGCTGATTCTGATTGACAAGTTGCTGAATGCCGGTTGTAAAGTGCGTGTGTACGATCCGGCTGCCATGACGGAGTGCCGCCGCAGGATAGGCGACAGTGTCTGCTATGCCACCGATATGTACGATGCCGCACTCGATGCGGATGCCTTGATGCTGGTGACGGAATGGAAAGAATTCCGCCTGCCGTCATGGGCCGTTATCAAAAAAGCCATGAGAACCCCGGTGTTACTGGACGGTCGTAATATCTACGAAAAGAAAGAAATAGAAGAACTTGGATTTACCTACCACTGTATAGGTAAATAAAGGAAGGAGATAGACATGAAAAAACTCGTAATAGAGTTGTGCTGCGTCATAGCGTTGGCTGCATGCGGTAATGGTAAAGAGCAAAAAACAGTCGAAGAAGACGCTACGGCCAAGGCTCTGCTTCAGGGTGTCTGGATAAATGATGAAACCGAACTGCCCCTGATGCGTATAGAAGGAGATACCATATACTATGCCGATCCTCAGAATATCCCCGTATCATTCAAGATTATACGAGATACGATGTATGTGTACGGCAATCATACCGTGACTTACAAAATTGACCGACAGACAGAATACAGCTTCTGGTTTCATTCATTGGCAGATGAAATTATAAAACTGCATAAATCGGAAAACCCGGAGGATATACTCGCCTTTGAAAACAAGGAAGTGGAAGTCATACCCACCACGGAAGTGGTGAAAAAGGACAGCGTAGTGATGTACAAAGGCACACGCTACCGGGGATATGTGTACGTCAACCCTTCGACAATGAAAGTTATCCGCTCATCCTATTCAGAGGGTGGCATCAGCGTGGACAATGTCTATTATGACAATGTTATACATATCTGCGTGTATGAGGGCAGACGAATGTTGTATGGCAAAGACATTACCAAGAAGGCATTTGCCGGCATCTTTCCCGAAGATATTCTGAGCCAGATGATTCTTGCCGATATGAATTTTATGGGAGTTGATAATAAAGGCTACCAATATCAGGCAACCTTACGCGTGCCGGAAAGCTCCGTATATAGTCTGGCAGATATTACCATCGGATTCGATAATCGGATGGACATAAAAAAAGCGGAATAAATTCCGCTTTTTTTATTATTCCTGCTTCTTTGCCTGAGTGGGCTTTTTGCTGCCGTCCCTGCGTTTGTTATTATTTCTGTTGCCGCCTTTGCCGGTTCCGTTGTTCCGGCGTCCGCCGCCTTTAAAGCTGCTGCGTTTGCGTCCGTCATTGGAGCGCGGCTTGTATTCGGGAGCTTCACCCAACTCTTCCGGCACAGGTATCTTATAGATTTCTTTTTCCAGGAAATTCTCTATGCTCTTGAAATTCGTCTGTTCCTTTTCATTGACGAAAGTAAGGGCTACACCGTCATTATTGGCACGTGCCGTACGTCCGATGCGGTGCACGTAATCTTCACTGTCATGCGGCACATCATAATTGATAACCAGACGGATGTCATCTATATCAATACCGCGCGCCACAATATCGGTGGCAACCAGAATATTGATTCGTCCCGCCTTGAACTCGTACATTACTTCCTCACGCTGCGCCTGCTCAAGGTCGGAGTGCATTTCCCCAACATTCAGCTTCATTTGCTTCAGGGCTTTGGCCACCTCTTTCACTTTCAACTTGGAGGAAGCGAAGATAATGACACGTTCGGGTGTCTGCTCGGCGAAAAGACTGCGGATGATACCCAATTTCTGGTTCTCATAGCATATATAGGCAGCCTGTACGATTTTCTCGGCAGGTTTGGAAACGGCAAGTTTCACTTCTGCCGGATTATGCAGAATGTTTTGCGCCAACTGTTGTATCTTGGCAGGCATCGTAGCCGAAAACATAATGGTCTGACGCTCCTTAGGCAGGAATTTCACAATCTGCATAATGTCATCATAAAATCCCATATCGAGCATACGGTCTGCTTCATCCAAAATGAAATAGGAAACGCGTGAAAGGTCTACATATCCCAGACTGAGATGAGCTATCAGACGTCCCGGAGTAGCGATTACAACATCCGCTCCCAAAGTCAGTCCTCTTTTTTGCTGCTCGAAAAGCACTCCGTCATTACCGCCGTACACGGCCACGCTGCTCACCGGCATGAAATAGGAGAAACCTTCCATCTGCTGGTCTATCTGCTGAGCCAGTTCCCGTGTAGGGGCCATTACTATACAGTTGATGGAATCTTCGGGATGCCCGCCTTCCGAAAGCTTGTTCAATATAGGTAACAGATAGGCAGCTGTTTTTCCGGTCCCGGTTTGTGCAACAGCTATCAAATCCCGGCCTTCGAGTATAACAGGTATTGATTTTTCTTGTATCGGAGTGCACTCGTCAAAGCGCATTGCGTCCAGTGCTTCAAGCACATTGTCATTTAAATTTAGTTCAGAAAACTTCATGTATTTCTTTATATTTGCTGCAAAGATAATGCAAACCGGGGGCAGAACAAAATAAGCCCGCTTAAAAAACAGGCTCCTATGATAATTAATTATCGCAGGAGCCTGTGAATTTTATCGTACGGACTTATTTTACCGCGGAATATCTATATAGGAATCCTTGAATCCCAAGAAATAAAGCACTCCGTCCAAGCCGATGGTATTAATGGACTGCTTGGCATTTGCCACAACTTTAGGCTTGGCATGAAAAGCAATGCCCAATCCGGCTATCCCCAGCATCGGCAAGTCATTGGCTCCGTCACCTACTGCAATGGTCTGTGCTATATCCACTTTCTCAACCTGCGCTATCAGACGCAGCAGTTCCGCTTTGCGTTTGCCGTCCACTACATCGCCGAGATAACGTCCGGTCAGTTTGCCATTCTCTATTTCCAGTTCATTGGCATATACATAGTCAATGCCGTATTTCTGCTGGAGATAATGCCCGAAGTAAGTGAAACCACCTGAAAGAATAGCTATTTTATAACCATATTTCTTCAGAACATACATCAGTCGGTCAACCCCCTCCGTAATAGGCAGGTTCTCGGCAATCTCCTGCATGACAGACTCGTCCAATCCTTTCAATAATGCCACCCGCTCGCGGAAGCTCTCCGTAAAGTCTATTTCTCCCCGCATGGCACGTTCCGTGATAGCCTTTACCTGCTCGCCGACACCTGCACGAATGGCCAGTTCGTCGATAACTTCGGTCTCTATCAGTGTGGAGTCCATGTCAAAACAGATAAGGCGGCGCATACGGCGATACATATTATCCAGCTGGAAAGAGAAATCCATTTCCAGCTCACTGGCCAGCCGCATCAGTTCTTCTTGCATGCCGATACGGTCTTTAGGGGTGCCTCGTACGGAAAATTCAATGCAGGCACGCGTCTTTGTATCGCATTCGTCCAACGGAATACGCCCCGTAAGACGTTTGATGGCATCAATGTTCATTCCTTGCTCCGCCAGAATACGGGTCACCGCCGAAATCTGACGGGCAGACAACTTACGTCCGAGCAACGTGAGAATGTAACGGTTCTTGCCCTGCATGCTCACCCAGTCCTCATATTCTTTTGCTGTAATAGGGTAGAAACGGATGGTGACACCCAAGGACGATGCCTTGAAAAGCAGCTCTTTCATGATAAAGCCGGAATGTTGTTCTTCCGTCTTACATAAAATACCTAACGACAGAGTGTTATGGATGTCGGCTTGTCCGATGTCAAGGATAGTTGCATCGTACTTGGCAAGAATTTCTGTAACCGAAGCCGTCAGTCCCGGACGGTCTTCACCTGTTACGCGGATCAAGATAAGTTCTGTACTTAATGGTTTCATAAGTTGTCTATTAATAGGATAACAAGCCACAAAAGTAAGGAAAAATCCCGCCTTTTATGCTAAATAACATAAAAAAATGCACTAAAAAAGTGAGAAAATCGCTTGTTTATTTGGAAGTTTCTTTAAGAATTACTTACCTTTGCACCCGATTTCAGAATTAAAGGCTTTGAGTATCAATGAATTCCTCTCATTGCAAGGTCTGAGAAGATGACATTCCGGGAAGAAATCACTGCCAAAAAGGACAGTCCCGGATAGTATTAACCAAAATCGTGTTACATGAAATATGTAAAATGGATTTTTGTTGTATTACTAATTGGTTCCTTGACTTCTTTTGTAGAAAAAGACAAACCGACCGGCGGTTTGAATGTGGGTGACATAGCCCCGGACTTCAAAATCCAATCTATGTCTGCCGGGCAGCCGTTAGCCGAACTTTCGGACATGAAAGGCAAATATGTGTTGCTTAGCTTTTGGGCAAGTTATGACGCGCACTCCCGGATGCAAAACGCGAGTTTGAGCAATGTGCTTCGTTCCGCTTCCCGCAATGAAAATGTAGAAATGGTTTCCGTCTCATTCGATGAGTATCAGTCTATCTTTAAGGAAACCGTTCGTAAGGACCAAATAGTTACGCCCACCTGTTTCGTGGAAACTAAAGGCGAGTCCTCCGGCTTATTCAAGAAATATCGCTTAGGTCGCGGATTTACTAACTATTTACTGGATGAAAATGGTGTGATTATTGCCAAAAACATCTCTGCTGCAGAGCTTTCGGCTTACTTGAATTAAGCGCTTCAATGCACAGCATGGCAATGAAGGGATTAAAGAACCTGTAAGAAGAAAGTGGGGATTCTTCCGACAAAGGCGGTCTGTCCGCCTGAAAAGAAAGAAGAACAAAACAAAAGAGGAAATGAATACAACAAAAAAGCCGTCCCGCACTTGTGGAAACACAAGAGCGGGACGGCTTCTTATTTTTTACACTATTCTGTGGTATGCTTTGACAACAGCTTTCTACAGTTGCCTACTTCGGCGCTTTCTTATACAAATAGAATGCTATGAATGCATAAAGCAGGTTCGGTATCCATACCGCTATGACGGGCGGCACATTACCATTCACTGCAAATGTAGAGGCAATCGTCTGGAACAGGATATACGAGAAACTTAATCCCAAGCCTATGCCCAAGTGCAATCCCATGCCGCCTTTTGTCTTTTTCGAAGAAAGAGATACGCCAATCAGCGTCAGGATAAACGAGGCAAAAGACATGGCTATGCGTTTATGATATTCTATCTCGAACTCCTTGATATTGGCAAAACCGCGTTGCCGTTGCCGGTCTATGTACTCGCTCAACTGAGGGCTGGTGAGCATTTCCTGCTGGTTTTTCATTATGAGGAAGTCGGCAGGTTCCATAAAGAGAATGGTATCCAGCCGCTCTCCTTTAACGATGCTTTCGCGCATACCGTCCATTTCACGGATCATGTAGTCCTTCCCCTTCCATTTGTGGGCGGCTGCCGTATCGTAAGTAATGCTGCGTGCGGTAAGATGGGACACTAACTGTTTGTCCTTGAACTTATCGAGCGAAAAGCGGTAACCCGTTTTGCTGTAATCCTCAAAGCGCTCTATATAGGCAATGACTCCCGAATCGACCTCCAACTGAATATTGCGGGCTGTGGTGGACTTGCGGGGCTTATAGTATTTGTCCTCAAAATTAAGCCGCGTAACACTGCCTTTAGGAATGACATACGAACCGAGACAGAACGTAGTGATTGCGATAATAGCCGCCGACACCATATAAGGACGCAGCATGCGCTTAAAACTCATTCCCGTAGAGAACATTGCGATAATCTCCGAGTTCTCCGCAAGTTTGGAAGTAAAGAAGATTACTGCGATGAAGACAAACAGCGGACTGAACAGATTGGCAAAGTAGGGGATGAAGTTCATGTAGTAATCGAAGATAATGGCTTGCCATGGCGCTTCATGAGACATGAAGCGGTCCATTTTTTCATTAAAGTCGAATACTACGGCGATAGAAATAATCAGGGCTATGGCAAACACGTATGTTCCCAGGAACTTCTTGATGATGTACCAGTCCAACCGCTTGAGGAACTTATTTTTCCCGACAGGCAGCTTGATGTCTTTCAGCATCTTCCAGTCAATCTTTCTCATAATCTTGTCGATACACGTTGTACCATCATCGGTTTCCATGTAGAGAAATCACCGGCAATAATATGCTTGCGGGCTTCACCGGCAAGCCAAAGGTAAAATGCCAGATTGTGAATGGAAGCAATCTGCATGGCCAGCAACTCCTGTGCATGGAAGAGGTGGCGCAGATAGGCCTTACTATATAATGTATCTACGTAAGATGCACCGTCTGCCTCAATAGGAGAGAAGTCGGTTTCCCATTTCTTGTTACGCATGTTGATGATACCGTCTTTTGTAAACAGCATACCGTTGCGTCCGTTACGTGTAGGCATTACACAGTCGAACATGTCAACTCCGCGTTCGATGCCTTCCAGAATGTTCACAGGTGTACCTACACCCATCAGATAACGAGGCTTGTCCTTCGGCAGTATCTCATTCACCAGCTCTATCATTTCGTACATCTTCTCCGTAGGTTCGCCCACAGCCAAACCGCCGATGGCATTGCCCTCGGCTCCTTTGGAGGCTATGAACTCGGCCGAGCGCTTGCGAAGGTCGGGATAAACACACCCCTGCACGATAGGGAAAAGAGCCTGATGATAGCCGTATTTGGGTTCCGTTTCATTGAACCGCGTGATACAACGGTCCAGCCAACGATGCGTCATTTCCATGGACTTCTTGGCATAGGCATACTCTGCATCACCCGGAGTACACTCGTCAAAAGCCATCATGATGTCTGCCCCGATGGTACGTTCAATGTCCATTACCCTTTCCGGAGTGAAAATGTGTTTGCTTCCGTCGATGTGCGAACGGAACTCAGCACCCTCTTCACGCAACTTGCGGATACCTGCCAAGGAAAAGACCTGAAAACCGCCGCTATCGGTCAGCATCGGACGGTCGAAGCCGTTGAACTTGTGCAATCCGCCGGCTTTTTCAATAACATCCAATCCGGGACGCAAATAAAGATGATAGGTATTACCTAATATTATCTGCGCCTTTATATCTTCTTTCAACTCTGTCAAATGCACGCCTTTTACGGTTCCCAACGTACCTACCGGCATAAAGATAGGCGTTTCAATCTGTCCGTGGTCGGTGGTAATCAAACCTGCACGGGCATTTGTCTTGCTGTCTGTATACTGTAACTCAAATGTCATTCTTCTTACTTTTCTATCTTTTCTTTTTTAACGGACAAGTCAATGGCATCAGCTACCTTTTCATCAGTCAGCGCAATGGCAAACACTTCTTTTACGTCTTTCACATAGTGGAAAGTCAGTCCTTTCAGATAAATTTCCTGTATCTCTTCAATGTTCTTACGATTCTCGTCGCTGAGGATAATCTCCTTGATACCGGCACGTTTGGCAGCCAGAATCTTTTCCTTGATACCACCTACGGGAAGAACTTTTCCGCGCAGCGTGATTTCGCCTGTCATGGCAAGATTGGCCTTTACTTTTCTCTGCGTAAAGACGGATGCCAGAAAACAAGGAATTATTACACCTGCCGACGGGCCATCTTTGGGGATAGCTCCTTCGGGAACATGAACATGGATATTCCAATTGTCGAAAATCTCTTCATCAAGATTCAGCAGCGAAGCACGAGACTTGATATACTCCAATGCCAGCATAGCCGATTCTTTCATTACATCACCCAGGTTTCCGGTCAGTGTCAAGCGTCCGCCTTTACCGCGGCTGAGACTGGTTTCGACAAACAGAATCTCACCGCCGACAGCAGTCCATGCCAAGCCCGTAACTACACCGGCATATTCATTGCCTTGATATTTGTCGCGTGTATATTCGGGAGCACCCAGGAATTCGTACAAATCGCCCGGCTTGATTTCTGTTTTTGCGAAATAGCCGTCCGTGGCATATTGGCGAGCCGATTTGCGAAGAATTTTTCCAATCTTCTTTTCCAATTCACGTACACCGCTTTCACGGGTATAAGACTCGATGATTGCTTCCAACGTATTCTTTGGAATCTTGATATCGCTCTTCTTCATACCGTTTGCTTCCAGCTCTTTCGGAACCAAGTGGCGACGGGCAATTTCTATCTTTTCTTCTTCGGGTATGTAGCCGCTTACTTCAATCAACTCCATACGGTCGAGCAACGGCCCCGGAATTGTGTTCAGATTATTGGCGGTAGCAATGAACATCACCTTCGACAAGTCATAATCCACATCCAGGAAGTTGTCGTGGAACGTAGTATTCTGTTCCGGATCAAGCACTTCGAGCAGAGCGGAAGAAGGGTCGCCCTGACGGTCGGCACTCACCTTGTCTATCTCGTCCAATATAAATACGGGATTGGAAGAACCGGCTTTAATCAGACTCTTGATAATACGTCCGGGCATTGCTCCGATATACGTCTTGCGGTGTCCGCGTACTTCCGCTTCATCATGTACGCCACCCAAGGACATACGGATATACTTCCGCTTCAAAGCAGCCGCTATAGAGCGCCCCAAAGAGGTCTTGCCCACACCCGGAGGACCATACAGACAGATGATAGGCGACTTCATATCTCCTTTCAGCTTCAATACGGCAAGGTGCTCCAATATACGCTCTTTTACCTTCTCCAAGCCGTAATGGTCTTTATTCAACGTCTTCTCTGCATTAGTCAGGTTCAGATTATCCGTTGTATAAACGCCCCACGGCAAACTCATCATAGTCTGCAAGTAGTTCAGTTGCACACTGTAATCGGGCGATTGCGGATGCATGCGCTCCAACTTATCCACTTCTTTCAGGAATGTACTTTTTACTTCTTCATTCCATTTTATGGTTTCAGCTTTTTTGCGCATTTCTTCCAGCTCCTGCTCCTGGCTGCCACCACCCAATTCATCCTGAATGGTTTTAATCTGCTGTTGCAGGAAATATTCGCGCTGTTGCTGGTCTATATCCTCGCGGGCGCGCATTTGGATAGACTCCTTAATCTCGGCAAGCTGCACTTCCCGATTCAAAATCTCAAGCAAGCGATAAGTGCGGGCACGCAATGCGTCAATACGCAGCAACTCTATCTTTTCATCCTTCTTCAAGGGCAGATTGGTACAGATAAAATCTACCAAAAACATCGGGTTATTAATGTTTTTGATGGCGAATGCAGAATCTTGCGGAAACATTTCCGAGGATTTTATGTAACGCACGGTCAAATCCTTACATGCTTCTACCAATGCCTGAAATTCCTTGTCATCTTTAGCAGGTATCTCTTCATTGAGGGTAGTTACACGCCCTTTCAAATAAGGAGCCACTTCCATTATTTCTTTCAACTCAATGCGTTTGGAACCTTGCAGAATAACAGTCGTTGTCTGATCCGGCATTTCCAATACACGGACAATCTTGGCAACCGTACCGATTGTATGCAAGTCCTCAAGTACAGGCTCCTCCGTATCAGCGGCTTTCTGACACACTACAGCTATATATGAACTTTTCTTTTCTGCCTCACGCACCAATTTTAAGGAAGACTTTCTTCCAACGGATACCGGCATAAACACACCCGGAAACAAAACCATGTTCCGAAGAGGCAATACCGGAAGGATTTCATCAACCTCAATATCCATCAATTGTTCTTCATTCCCCTCAAAATCAGCAATTACAGAAAATGCATTTTCATTCCTATCTTCGATATCACTAAAGTAATTTCTTTTCTTCATTTCATTCTTTTTAGTTTATGTCATATTGGCAGGCCAATAAGGCGCTTGCAAAGTTAGCTATTTCTTCTGTATAAACGGGTGTCCTTTCTTTAAAAAGACAAAAACGATGCCAAAATTGCCGTTATTTTGTCGGCTTTGATTATTTTTGAGTCCGATTAACAAAGACAAATATGCCGAATCCTTATTTTCAGTTCAAACAATTTACCGTCCGACACGACAAATGTGCCATGAAGGTAGGTACAGACGGGGTGTTATTAGGAGCGTGGGCTCCGGTTCAAGATGTTAAACGGATTCTTGATGTAGGAGCGGGTAGTGGCTTAATATCCTTACAATTAGCACAGCGTAATCCGGAAGCGGTAATTACCTCTGTCGAGATAGATCCGGCAGCGGCGGCACAAGCCCAAGAGAATATTCAATCGTCCCCCTGGAGCAATCGGATGGAAGTTGTATGCTGCGACTTCCGCAAGTATCACCCGGAAGATAAATTCGACCTGATCGTTTCCAACCCGCCTTATTTTGTTGACGCCCTGAGATGCCCTGACAATCAGCGCTGCATGGCACGGCACACGAGTGAGCTGAACTATGAACTTCTTTTTGGGCATTCGGCGCACTTATTATCGGAACAGGGAGTTATAAGCATTATCATTCCGGCCGAAGTTGAAAGAACAGTGATTGATACGGCCTGGAAATATAATTTTCATCCACATCGCCGTTTGCATGTTTTTACCAAACCCGGAAAACCTTGCCGGCGCGTATTGCTGACTTTCGGCCGGCAAAGCATATCATGTATTGAGGACAGTCTTTACATAGAAGGAGAGAAACACGAACAATTTACCCCGGAGTACATTGCGCTGACCAAAGACTTTTATTTAAAGATGTAATGTTCTTGATAACTCATAAAGAATAAGGAAAGTCTCTATAGATAATAGGAAAATGTATCGCCAACAAATAGTCCGGCTACTATTCTTAATTCGTTAAACAGTTATTGCCCTTGCGTCAGACATCTGTTACTCTTGCGTTAGACGGCTGTTTAACGAAAGGGCAACAGATGTCTGACGAATTATTATTTGCAGTCAAGGGCAGTAATAAATGCGAAATAAGGTCTAATGGATTATTGTAACCCGCCATAATTTATACATAGCAACAAGAACCCCTTAGGGTAAAACATCCCCTGAACCACGAAAATTATAGTCGAATCGGATTTCTAGGGTCAATGTAAAAACCTGAGGGGTAATATTTGTAAAAATCCTATCTTTGCATA
>OGJN01000742.1_pt1 | contig 18685 bp, 18 predicted proteins | sample 1572221 | NCBI WGS metagenome assembly OGJN01 (sample SAMEA2582148, study PRJEB24529) | metagenome | biome: Human gut stool | place: China | collected 2011 | reverse complement strand
GGATATGCGGTCGCTATTCTGCTGCGCCATTGCCGGAGTCATGCTTGCCATAAAACAGATGACAACGAGTAAGGTATGCACAAGCCAATTCCTCACTCCTAATTCCTCATTCCTAATTCTCATTATTCCTCCTCCAACAGTATATGGTTAAACGAATCGGCAGACAGCACATCCTCATAGTCGATGCTGAGCGAGATGGTGCGTCCACTTATCTGTTTTTCCGACAGCTCGATGGTCAGCACCTTGTCGTTGGGGAAGGTCATCTTCTTCACCACAATCACGTTGCGATAGCCATACTTGAAGGTCTTCGCATCGTCCAACACAAGAGATGGGGTCAGTTCCACTATCTGCGCATTGGTAGCCTTGCTCTGCTTCTTGTCCGATAGTTTGATGCGCATCTCGTCGATGTCGAAGCGGATGTTGGTCTTGTTCTCCACGGAGAAGTCGATGAAGAAATATTCGCCCACGCTGTAGATGTTGTTCAGGCGCATTACCATGCGGTGCATCTTCGTCGCCACGTTGCGGTATTTGGCAGACGATGACCATATCTGACGTGCATACTTGGTCATGTCGGCAGTGGACAGGCTTACAGCGGGATTGTTGTAGGCATTGCGCTCCGAGCATTCTATTTCCTTATCGGTTACTGCCTCCTGCATCCTCGTGGTATAGAGCAGTGCATACTGCGTGCGGTAGCGTTCCGTCACGATTGTCACTATCGCCAACACCTCACCGTCGGCATACACGTTGTCCTTCGGCTTCAGGCGGATGGTGTTGTTGATGGGTTGGTCGCCCACCACCTTGTCTGTGGATATATCGACAAAGCGGATGGGTTCGGAGGCGGTGATGACGGTGGTCACTTGGTCGTTGACCGTCAGCTGCTCCATCTCCATGTAGGTGGTCTGCGCCTTGGCTGAAAGCACGCTCAGCGAAAGCAATGCACAGACATTCATTTTCTGAAAACAATTCATATTAGTTGATTTTTTGATGTTTATACTCTATGAGCCACCGTTCCCGACAATTCCGTTGTCGGGCAGTGTCTATTTCCTTTTCTCTTTCCCATTTACAAGGTAAACAAACGTCCCATACTTCAGCTTCACTTTGTTCTTCTTGATAGCCTTGCTGATGGCATTGCTTGTCTTCTGGTAGGCATTGGTCACGGCTTGCATTCCCCATTGCGAGAAACTGTTGTTCGCTCCACTCTGGTCGATGTTCATGTTGCTCTGCATAGCACCGCTCGCCACATCTTTCGTGGTCTCACGGAACTGGCTGCCGGGGACATACAGTCCCTCCAGTCCGTCCGTGTCATAAAGCGAAAGCGAAACCTTTATCAGCTCGTCATCCACAAGGATGGAGTTGATGCTACCCTTCACTCGCTGCGAACCGAAACCGCTCATGGTGGCATAGAGGTACGACCCTTTCTTCACCACGGTCTCACCAATCTCAATATCGTCCAACAGTCTCAGCCGCACCCTCGACCCGTCCGTAGCCTTCACGTCCTCGTCAATGATGGCCTTGATGAGCTTTGGCTCATGCTCGTTCTGCGTCAGGGTGTTGAAATAGTCCGAAGTCACCTTCACCTTCTTCACCACCTCCTGTGCCTTGTCCTCCTCGTCCAGTGCCTTCACCGCCTTGCTGTCCTCGGCAATCTGACCTTTCACCTCAATCTGCTCCTTGGGAGGCCCAGCCTCGCTTCGGCGAGTGCCTTGTTGAGTGCTTCGAGTGCTTCCGCTTCTCGCGCCTTGGCATCGGCCACTTCGGCTGCATCGTCCTTCTCTTCTGCCTGACGGACGAGTTCCGCAAGGTCTTCTTCTGTGTACTTGGATTCATACGCTTCTTTCTCTTCTTCGTTGTCACGCTCAATGTTATCAACAGCCGAATAGTCTGCTATGCGACCATACGACTTCGCCATGTTCTCATACTTGCCACCGATGCCGTCACCATTCTTAATCTGCGCTCCGGGCAGGTTGGGGTTCAGAAACTCGGTGGTCTGCAGGTTCTTGTCCTGCGTTTCCGCCACCTCCGTATTGAACATGTCAAAGACAAAATAGCCTGTGGCAATCAACGGGATGTACACGATGGCTGGCAGCATGTACTTCGGCTGACGGAAGTTTATCTTATCTGTTATTCTCATCGCTGTCTGATTTTGATGTTACTGACTTGTCTCGATTCTCCTCGTTGGTTCGATGCGTCACGGGAGGAGTGATGCAATGGGCTGCATTCATCATCTGCTTCATGCGCCCTTCCTGCCGCTCGATGGCACTTGCAGCCTCCGTCCGATGACCGTAATACCGCACCATCCTGTAGATGTTGATGCCGAAGCACGTGGCGACAAAGCCGAAGACGATGACGAGAAACAGCGTCTTGTGGGCATTGGCAAAGCCTTGCACCTTAGCCGCCGCACGGTCTATCCTCGCGGTCTTGGCAAACTTGCGCCCTGCCGCCACCTCCTTCTCATACCGCTTCTTGTACTTGGGGTCGTTCTTGTCGGGCATATCCTCGCCCACAAGCATCCGTCTGATTCCTTTTACACTCATACCGCTAGGATATTAGAAGTTTGACTTCGACTTCTGCTCAATATCCTTGTTGAGCAAGGTTCTCCAGTTCGTGATGAGCAGTCCATGAGGATTGTTCTCCGTCCTCGGCACGCGCTTCACCTGTCCCGCCGTCACCAATTCACGCATCAGAATATTGCTCCTTCGCTCTATCCTTTGCCTACCGTAGTAGGTGAACTCCATCTTCTCCTTGTTGAACTTGATGCTGTCGCAAAAGATGCTGAACACGGCACTCGTACCCATGATATTGTTGTAAAAGCCCTTTTCCTTCAGCGTATTGTACTGCGCCAAACCAGTTTCATCGACCAAATACATCGCCTTCTCCATCGAATAGCGGATGTACTTGTCATCGGGAGCAAGCGTAAAGAAGTAATGGTGGAACATCTCGATATGGCTCTTTGCCTCCACATCCAGCGTTTCCTCCATCGTGGTGCGGTTCACCAGTATGGGCACGTTGCCGTCCAATACATACACCTTTTGCTGCGCGTCCGTCACCATGCAGCGCGCCGTCCAGATGCTCGACACCGAGATGATGATGCAGCCCATGAGGAACGCAGAGCAGATGATGCCCACCAGCTTGATTTTGTTTTCTAAGTTCTTGATTACCATACGTTACTGCTTGTTTGAGGTCTGATTTCTCTTCATTCTCACATATTCACGGTGCAGGATGGTGTATATGTCCTTCTCAACTTCTTCCACCAGTTTGGCGTAATACTTGATGCAAGCCTCTACGTAGATGCCTTCGTATTTCAGTTGGATCCACACCCACCAGATGTCACGTTCACGTCTCCGTCGATTTCTGTAGATTTTGGCACGATGCAAGCGATAACTCAGGTAATCTACCATAGGCACTACATACTCGTCGTTATCCTCAAAGCCTTCTGCCATCTCCTCATACTGTGGGTCGATGTAGTTGTTTTCGGAATTGAAAAACTCTTCCTTTGCACGCTTGTTGGCAAACGCCATGAATTTCTCATCTTTGAGCCAACGCTCAATTTCATTTTTTGCTTTCATTTTTCTTGATGGTTACTTTTATTTGTTTCAATAGGAGGTGCGGTGACTCACCGCACACTCACATGTTATCTCATCACGGTCGCCATGGTTCCCGTAGCCGTCATCTTGGCTTGTTGTGCCACGCCCTCGCCGAAGTTTCGGGTTGAGAAGGCGGTGTCGCCCTCTGGTATCATCCATGCCGCAAGGTCGGGCACGAGGTTCAGGCATTTCAACGCCACGATGCTCGCTGCCATCAGATAGCCTGCCGAGAAGAACGAGTTTTGCAGATAGGCTGCCATCGTCTGCTCACTGGCGGTGATGGCCGTCAGGTTCTCTACCTGTATGCAGAGCACAATATCAAACAGCAACAGGACGTAGAAACCGACGAAGTAGAGGATATTATGGCGTAAAGCAAAGTCGTAATAAATCAAAGAAAATACACATTATCACATTGATACACAGATACTTATTTGATTTGATTTCTTTTATTTTCTTGACTGTTAAAAATCTATTTTTGGTGCATTTTTGTTGCATGTTTGTTACGCGAAACAAAATAATCTTTATAACTTTGACCTCTGAGAAACCCGAATGGGGGCATAAAATAGAAACAAATAAAAGCATATAACAGCATGGGAAGACAAAAGAAAGTATCAAAACCCAAAGAGCCTGTTCGCATTCGTCAGCGCAAGTTGAAGAATGGAAATATCAGCCTCTATCTCGACATTTATTCAGATGGTGTCAGAAAATACGAGTCGCTGTCGCTCTATCTCGTTCCAGAGAAAGACCCGATTTCAAAAGACCAGAACAGGCACGCTATGCAAGTGGCAAACAAGGTGAAGTCAGAAAGAATATTGGGGTTGCAGAACCGTGGCATCAAACAATGGGAGAAAATCAAGCAGGAGAATATGCCGCTGCTGACTTGGCTCTGCAAATATGAGCAGTCGGACGGCAACTTTGCCAAATCCACATTGAAAGGCAGAAAGGAGATGCGCCACAAGATAGAACAGTACCTTGCCACGACTGGCGACATCAATATCTGTTTGTCAGAAATAGATGTTGATTTCTGCCGTGGCTTCGTGAAGTTTTTGAAAACCGCACATCATGGAGTGAAGAAAGACGCTACAGCTGTAATCAGTCAAGGTTGCGCCCATCATCATCAGGCGGTATTCAATGGAGCGTTGAACAAGGCGGTGCGTGAGGGTATCATAGCAAGCAATCCAATGAAACTGTTGGATGCTAAGGAGAAGCATCAGCCAGCTGAAAGCGTAAGAGAATATCTGACCATTGACGAGTTGAAAGCCATTATGAAAGCGGACTGCGCCAACACGGAAGTAAAAAAGGCATTTATCTTCTCTTGCTTTGCAGGATTGCGCTTGGGAGATGTACGTGCGCTCACATGGAACAAGGTGTTTCTCGCATCTGACGGAAAAACAAAGTTTGTCCGCACGATCATGGAGAAGACAAACAAGCTCGTCAATGTTCCATTTTCAAAAGAGGCTCTGAACTGCCTTAATGAAAAAGAAGACCCGAACGAGCCGATATTCACTTTGCCAGGCACTCCAACGGTATGTCACGACATCCGTAAATGGATGCAAAATGCTGATATTAAAAAGCATATCTCGTTTCACTGCTCACGGCACACTTTCGCAACGATGATGCTGACACTTGGAGTTGACATTTATACAACAAGCAAATTATTGGGGCATAGCAATGTCTCTACAACACAGATATACAGCAAGATAGTGGACGAGAAAAAAGTGGAAGCGGTCAATAAGGTTGATAATCTATTTGATTAGCACTAAATAAAAAAGGTAACTGAAAATGAGTATAGAGATAAGAACAAGAGTGTTAAAAAATGGCAGTCAATCGCTATACCTTGACTGCTATGAGAATGGTAAAAGGGAATATGAGTCACTGCATTTGTACCTTGTTCCAGAGGTGAACGAAGACGCAAAGCGAGAGAACAAGAACGCCATGAAAAAGGCGGTCGCTATAAAGGCTGAAAGACTCCTTGGTATTCGTAAGGAGGCAAAGTCTCCAGATGAAACGGCATTGAGAAAGTCATCGCCTGTTTTCTATGAATGGCTGCTTGATTATCACAAGGGATTGGTTGACAGCCAAGCGTATTCTCAGAACTACATCAAGAATGTATGGAAGCTGATAGCCATCATGCACCAATATATGAAATACAGCCATAAAAGTGGCATACGATTGATAGACTTCAATAAAAACGTATATGTGGGCTTCTTGAACTATATGAGGGACATCTATGTTTCGCCAAAGTCTCCAAGCAACCCTCAGAAGTTGGCACAGTCCACCATGCACCAAATGCAGACCACACTCAACACCATATTGAACAAGGCGGTCAGAAACGGTCAGATAAGTGCAAATCCTTTTGCTTCATTGGATATAAGGGAAAGGGTCAGCAAGGCAGAGAGCAATATAGTGGCACTGACAAAAGATGAAGTCATGTCATTGGCTTCCGTTGAAACAGGCAGTCCTGCAACCAAACAATGTTATATGTTCTGTTGCTTTACAGGTTTAAGACATAGCGACATATCCAACTTAAAATGGAAGGATATTCGCCAAACTGATGCGGGATTGGCAATCTATCTGCCTCGTATGCAGAAAACCAAGCACCCCATTCTGATACCATTAGGCAAAAAGGCATTGGAATGGTTGCCCGACAAGGAAGATAAAAGTGAAGATAGCCTTGTGTTCAACACACCGCAAATCTGCAACTGTGACAGAGCCTTGAAGCACATGGCAAAGCGAGCTGGCATTACAAAGGTTCTCGGATTTCACACAAGTCGGCACACTTTTGGAACGTTGGCTATCCTCGCAGGATGTGACATCTTGACTGTGAGCAAACTATTGGGTCATAAAAGTGTTAAGACAACACAGATATATGCTTCCGTAGCCATGCAGATGAAAGCGGATGCCGTCAAGCGAGTGGAAAAAGTATTTGGAAATTAGGGAAGAAAAGAAAGGGAGTAAGGAGGATAAAATCTCTTTATTCCCTTATTTCGTTCTGATTTTACTACAAAAACACTCGCATAATCACTAAATATAGCATAAAACGAGCGGTTTAATGAAATAAAAGTACTACATTTGCGTTATTATAGGAAATAATGGTTTGAAAAATGAAGCTGAACAGAATAAAACTGGTTCTGGTTGAGAAAGAAGTCTCCCAAACCGAATTGGCAAAGAAACTCGGAAAAAGTTTCAGCACCATAAATGCCTATTGCAGTAATCGCAAGCAGCCATCATTGGAATTGCTAAACGAGATAGCCGATATTCTCTCTGTCAGTATGAAGGACCTCATAGTGGATAAATAAAATCGTATGACTATGGCAAAAGATGCAAAATCAGCGTTCTGCGAGGACAGCAGGGTGAAGTTCCCCACGCTCATGCACCTAATGGGTATGGGTTTCAAGTATGTTTCCTTGAAAGGACTGAAAACAAAATATGTGGAGGCTCCTAAAACGGAGTTTGACCCACTAACGAATATTTTGACGGATTATTTTACAGATGCTTACTGCACCCTAAATCCTAAGGCGGAGAAAAAGAATGCAGAGGATATGCTTGTCAAAATACAAAAGTCATTGCAGAATGACGATTTGGGCAGACAGTTCTACAATGAAATACTGTTGAATACAGGAGAAAGGATTATAGATTTGTCTTCTCCTGCCAATTTCTATAGGAATAACACATTCCAAGTTACCACAGAAATGACTTGTGGCAGCAAGGACAGCGACAACTACCGTCCCGACATAACGATTTTTGTAAACGGTTTGCCATTGGCTTTCATTGAGGTAAAGAAAGAGAATAACCATAAAGGTATACAAGCGGAAACAGACCGCATGAAACAACGTTTTGTCAATCCACAATACCGTCGCTTCTTGAATATCACACAGATAATGGTGTTCAGTAACGATATGGAATATGACAATAATGAGGTTACGCCAACTATCGGTGCTTTCTATGCCACTATCGGAAAGAAGAATACAAAGTACAACTGTTTCCGTGAGGAGGGACAGGACAGTTTCCCTACTGCACGGCATATTCACCAAGTAACGCCCGAAGAGGAAGAAGTCCTTTTGCGTGACAACAATGTGCCGCAATATAAGAACAGCAGTGAATACAAGACTAACTGTCTGGCAAATACTCCGACCAAGCGTATTTGTGACAGTCTGTTTTCTTTCAATCGTTTCCATTTTCTTTTGAAATATGGCATTGCATACGTTGACTATCCTAACGGGCTGCAAAAGCACATCATGCGCTATCCACAGTTGTTCGCCACAAAAGCCATAGAGAGGTATTTGGAGGCTGGCAAAAACAAAGGTATCATTTGGCACACGCAAGGTAGCGGAAAGACTGCCTTATCATTCTATAATGTGAAATACCTGACGGATTATTATTCTGCAAAAGGGATTGTTCCGATTCCTCTCCTTATCGATGACCGCTTGGACTTGATGATACAAGCCCAAAGGGAGTTTTCGTATCGTGGTCTGAAAGTCAATTCCGTGCAGGATAAGGGGGCTTTTGCAAATATAATAAGCAGCGGTTTGACTACTCAGAACAGAGAGGGTAAGCCTGAGATAACCGTAGTAAACATACAAAAGTTCTCCAACGATTCAAAGGCTTTGGCAAAGAATGCCTACAATGTACCTGTGCAGCGCATCTATTTCATAGACGAGGCACACCGCAATTACAGTCCAGACGGCAGTTTCCTTAAAAATCTCATATCCAGTGATACGAATGCCGTCAAGATAGCTTTAACAGGCACACCAATCATCAGCAAGGAGTATAATACCAAAGATATTTTCGGTGATTACATACACACCTATTTCTATAATGCGTCCATTGCTGACGGTTATACACGCCGACTGATACGTGAAGATATAGGCTCAAACTATAAAATCAAGTTGAAAGAGGCTTTGAACAGCATCCGTGTAAAGGTACACAGCGTAAAGGAAAGCGATGTGTATGCCCACCATGTGTATGTGCAACCGCTTCTTGATTATATCATAGAAGACTTGCGCACATTCCGCCAAAAGAACGAAGACAACACGTTAGGCGGTATGGTTGTGTGCAATAGCAAGGAACAGGCACAGCTCATGTACCGACTATTTCTTGAAAAGTATGCCGATGAAAGCGAACTTGACAACGAAACGGACGAGGACGGTTCAATCGTGTACAAAAGTATCAGTGCTGGCGAAATGGAAGTCAAGAAAAAGCCTTGTAAGAAAGGTTGCTATCGTGCTGCACTTATCACATACGACAGTTTCGACAAGGAAACTCGTGCCAAGTGGATAGAACTGTTCAAGGATGGCAAAATTGACTTGCTTATTGTGTTCCAGATGCTCCAGACAGGCTTTGATGCTCCACGTTTGAAGAAATTGTATCTGCACCGCATGGTCAAGGAGCATAACTTGCTCCAGACATTGACACGTGTAAACCGCCCATACAAGGACATGAAGTATGGCTATGTGGTGGATTTCGCCAACATTGAGGAGGAATACAGCAAGACAAACAAGGAGTATCAAGAAGAACTTGAACATGAGGTTGGCAAAGACAATATACAGAACACCGATCGCTTGTTGGTGTCAATGGACGAAGCCAAGAAAAGGGTTGATGAAGCCAAGAAAGTGCTTGACAACTATGAACTGGGCAATCCAGAAATCTTCTCTCGCCAACTCAATTTGGAAGATGACAGAAATGTTGTCCGCACAGTCCTCAACTCTCTTGAAGATATGCGGAGTTTGCAGAACATGCTTACTTCGCAAGGCTCTAACGCTGACGAGGTTGTGGAAATCAGCGACATTCACAACTTGATAAAGGCAGCGAAGAACCGTCTTGACCTGTTGGGCTTCATAGACAATTCCGATGAGAACGCCAATGCAAAGCAACTGCTCAATATGGCATTGGAAAACATTGAGTTTTCTTTTGAAAAGCGTGGCGAGGGTGAGTTGGAGATACAGGAACAATACAAGCAAAGCGTGGAACACGCCCGACAGCAACTGAAAGCGTGTGTTGATACCGATGACCCAGAATATCGCTCTATCTTGGAAGAGTTCCTGCGCCTGTTCCGTAAAAAGGAAATGGAGTCACAGGAGGAGTTTAATATGCACAAAAAGATACAGAACGTGAATGACATTCTGCATCGCATCAAGAAACTGAATGAACGTGACGCTTTGGAAGCTATCAAATACAATGGTGATACCAAGTTTGTGCGTGTGGAGAAACGACTGAAAGAGAAGGACAAGGAAGAAACCGAACGCAAGGTTACGCCACGCAACTACGCATGGACGGAGGAAAAGGAGAAAATGACCATCATTCTGCTTGCCATCAAGGAAGATGTGGACGATGTGTATTTCCATAACCAATCCATCTTGGAAGTTCCAGAGTATTTCAAGAAGAACATCCTTACTTACGTCACACGCCATTTCAAGGAAGAAGCGGTAAAGACCGACCGTGAGGTGCGCAAGTATGTGAGTGAGATAATAAACAGAGAATATCAAATAACAAGATAACAAACGAATGAAAAATATAGAAGAAATTAAAAATCAGACCTATGCGCTGATTGATGACTTGAAAAAGACTACCACAGAGAACGGACTCGCTGGTAGCGGTAACGAATATGTGGTTATTGTGGAGATTTTCCTCTACAAGTTCCTTAATGACAAGTTTATCTATGAGGCTAAAAAAGAAAATCCAGAACTGGCTAATGCCGAGGATTTCTTTGCAGCTCTTGATGCCATGTCGGAAGATGATTATGAGGAGATGTGCGATTCTATGCTCGACACAATCATCTTGAAAAAGGAACATCTTATTCCGTTTCTTGCCAAGCGACAGAACGAGGATAAGTTTGCCGAGCTGTTCGATTCTACATTGGAGAGTATAGCAAGCGAAAACTCAGACATCTTCTATATCCTCAATGAGGACGAGACCAGAGTTTCCATTATGAAGCCTATATCTGATGTGGTTTCTGGTGGAACGAACAAGAAGAATGCCTTTTGCCGTTCGCTGATTGGTGATGTGGCAAGTTTCTCGTTTGAGAATGCCTTTGAAGCTGGCTATGATTTCTTCTCCACGATATTTGAATACCTTATAAAGGATTACAATGCCAATGGTGGTGGCAACTATGCCGAATACTACACGCCTCACGCTATTGCAGCTATCATGGCTCAACTGCTTGTTGATCCGTCGGAAGATGTAAGGAGCGTGACTTGCTATGACCCATCGGCAGGGACAGGAACACTTGTTATCGCCTTGGCTCATGCCATCGGTGAGCAGAACTGTACGGTCTATACACAGGACATCAGCGATAAGTCATCAACAATGATGATGTTGAACCTTATCCTTAACAGCATGAGCCATTCTCTGACCCATGTAATACAGGGTAACACGCTAAAGCATCCATTCCACAAGAATGAGGATGGCTCGTTGCGTAAGTTCGACTATATTGTCAGCAATCCACCTTTCAAGTTGGACTTCTCCGACTATCATAGCGATTTGAAGACCGATAGTTACAAGGGGCGTTTCTTTGCTGGCATTCCAAACATTCCTTCCAAAAACAAGAAAGGCATGGAAATCTATCTGTGCTTCTTCCAACACTTACTTTACAGTCTGAAAGAAGACGGTAAGGCGGCTATTGTCGTTCCTACGGGGTTCATCACGGCTAAAAGTGGCATCGCTTTCAAGATACGTAAGCACTTGGTCGATGGCGAGAAGTCCATTCTGCGTGGTGTGGTAAGTATGCCAAGTAATATCTTTGCAAACACTGGCACCAATGTAAGTGTGGTGTTCATCGACAAATCTGGTGTAGATAAACCAGTACTCATTGATGCAAGCAAACTTGGTGAGACAATCAAAGAGAATGGCAACCAAAAGACAAAACTGCGCACAGAGGAGATACAACAGATTGTCAACACATTCCGCAACAAGGAAGTGGTTGAAGACTTCTCAGTCACTCCAACTTTTGATGAGATAAAGGAGAAGGGCTACAGCTTCTCCGCTGGTCAGTATTTCGACATCAAGATTGACTATGTGGATATTACAGAAGATGAGTTCAACCGTCGTATGGATAATTTCAAGACCACGCTAAGACAACAATTCAACGAGAGTCACCGTTTAGAAGAAGAGATTCTGAAGCAGTTGGATTGTATCGGTTTCAATGAAAATGTAGGAAAGGAGAACAGCAATGAGTAACGAGATACAATTCCTGCTTTACAATATGCCAGATGCTGACGGCAAGGTGCAAGTGGTCATCAAGGGTGAAACGCTTTGGTGTACACAAAAGGCTATGGCTCAACTCTTTGGCGTTGGTGTTCCTGCTATTAGCAAGCACTTGAAGAATATCTTTGAAGAGGGTGAACTTGTTGCGGATTCAGTTATTTCCAAAATGGAAACAACTGCCGCTGATGGCAAGAACTACACAACGACATATTATTCTCTTGATGCCATTATTGCCGTTGGATATCGTGTATCTTCACTAAAAGCCACTCGTTTTCGTCAATGGGCTACAAAGATACTCAATGAGTATATCAAAAAGGGCTTTGCAATGGACGATGAACGGTTGAAGCAAGGTAATGCTGTGTTTGGCAAGGATTACTTCCGTGAATTGCTTGAACGCATCCGCTCTATCCGTACAAGTGAACGTCGCATTTGGCAACAGATTACGGACATATATGCAGAGTGCAGCACCGACTATGACAAGAACTCTCCGACTACAAGAGATTTCTATGCTATGATACAAAACCGCTTCCACTATGCTATTACAGGACAGACTGCTGCGGAGATTATCTATTCAAAAGCAGACCATACGAAAGACCACATGGGATTGACCACTTGGAAAAATGCCCCAGATGGACGTGTTCTGAAATCAGATGTTAGCATAGCCAAGAACTATCTACAAGAGAAAGAAATCCGACAACTGGAGCGTGCTGTAACAGGCTTCTTTGACTATATCGAAGACCTCATAGAGCGTGAAAACACGTTCAACATGTCGCAGTTCTCGGCAAGTGTCAATGAGTTCTTGACATTCCGCAAATACCAGATATTGCCAGACAAAGGAAAAATATCTGCAGCGCAAGCCAAGAAGAAAGCGGAAGAAGAATATGACATTTTCAATAAGACACAACGCATTGACTCTGACTTCGATAAGGAGATAAGAGGATTGCTTGATAATAAGTAAGTTGAGAAGTATGAAAATTAAAGATATAGTGACCTTTGTGTCAAAGTCTATAACTCCTCAAAAGGGAGTGACATATAACCTGTATAGTCTGCCCTCGTTTGATGAGGGTAAGACTTTTGAGGTGTTGGACGGAGCAGACATACAAAGCAATAAGTACGACGTTCCTAACAAGTGCATTTTGTTCAATAAACTAAATGTCCGTTTTAAAAGGGTATGGCGAATAGATAGTCATGATGAAAACAAAATAGCATCAACGGAATTTTTGCCACTTGTAGTAGACGAAGATGTTGTTGATTTTCAATATTGCTATTATCTGTTGATTTCAGATAAAATCACTAATTATCTATGCGGTCAAAATACTAATACATCGGGAAGTCACAAGCGTATTGACCCTGACAATTTCCTGAATATAGAAATAAAATTGCCGAAAATGTCAATCCAAAGACAGGTTGGAAAGACACTTTCAGCATTAGACCGTAAAATAGTCCTCAACAAGCAGATAAATGATAATTTAGAGGCGATGGCAAAGCAACTCTATGACTATTGGTTTGTGCAGTTTGACTTTCCGAACGAGGAGGGCAAACCATACAAATCAAATGGTGGGGTTATGGTCTGGAATGAGAAGCTGAAGCGTGAGATACCACAAGGGTGGAGCGATTGTGTTCTTGGTGATTATATCGGACGCATTACAAACGGCTTAAATCCACGAAAGAACTTTGTCTTAGGTAGCGGAAATAATTATTATGTGACAATTAGAAGTTTGGTCGGTACAACAATAGATTGGAACAACTGTGACAGATGTGATGATGAAGCCTTATCTAAAATCAACTCACGTTCACAGTTACAAATCGGTGATATTATATTCAGTGCTATTGGAACCATTGGGCGCACATATTATATTCTCGAAGAACCGACAAATTGGAACATAAGTGAAACATCATTTACTCTTAGAGCAAAAGAAAATATTCCCAATGATTTCTTTTATGGAATGTTGCGCTCAAACGAAATTCAAATAAAAGCAGACAAGGCGGCAATGGGTAGCACTTTAAGATGCTTAGTAATGGATTCTTTATGTTCGTTGCAATATATTGAGATACCAAGCTATATGATGAAGTTGTTCGCTACTAAAATTTCACCTTTATATAGGCAGATACATAGAAACAATAAAGAAATCGCAGAGCTGACTAAACAGCGCGACGAACTTCTGCCCCTATTAATGAACGGTCAAGCATCGGTAAATTATCATTTATCTGACGATTGACTTTGATTTTCTCATCAATAGAGGCTAAAGAGGCAACTATTTGGTTTTGTTTTTCGAGGGGTAGATATTCAATATCAATGGCAGACAGAGCATTGTCAAGCTGTAAGTTCTTGATGCCTGAAGTCTTCCCCTCGAAATTGAAAAATGCACCATGATTATATACATTCTGCCAAAAGTAATACACATACAAAGGATTCCAACCAGCCTTTACACGAAATGCTGTACAAAAGTTAGAACAGACAACATTACCTTTGGCTTTTATCAAATCTTCCGACACATATACAATGCGTCCTGTAGATTGTGTAGGACTACCTCCCGATTTTTCAATCACCAAATCACCTGCTGCCAGAAGTTTTGTTTCTTTTGTGCGGTCACAAACATATCGTTGAGGTATGTCTGTAAAATTGTGGTTGGTTATAGGCACTATGTCTGCGCCCCTAACACAATATGCTGCATTAGGGGTATCTTGCGTAGGAGATTCTTCGCCCCAATCTCCCGTTATAAATGTGTCAATAATATCTGCTAATTTCATATACTTCTTACATTTTGTGATGCAAAGGTACTCAAAATCAAGCAGAATAACTAATTTGTAAACCTTAATTAAGGAATTTGCGGTGTGCTATCTTGACATTTGTCTGATTTACCATAGCATAATGCAGCGTAGTGTCTATTTTCACATGCCCCAACATCTTTTGCACTTGTTCTATTGGCATTCCCTTGTCAATAGCCATTGTTGCTAATGTCCTACGGAATTTGTGAGGGTGAACCTTGTTGAGGTTTACACGCTTCCCAAGCTGACGCAAACGTACTTCCACGCCACTAATGGTCAGCCGTGTGTGAGGTTCATGCAGACTCACAAACAATGCAGGATTAGTGTCTGTGCGTTGCTCCAAATACTTTTTGAGGTGGATTTTAGTCCTTGCGTTGAAATAAACCTCACGCTCTTTGTTACCCTTGCCAAACACTATACACTGGCGTTCTTGAAAGTCAATGTCTTCACGATTGATTTTCACCAACTCCCCTACACGCATACCAGTACTAAGCAGCAAATCTATCATAGCAATGTCACGCAATTCTTGGCAACTGTCACGTAACACTTCGATATTCTCGTCTGTCAGCACCTCTTTCACCAAAGCATCCGTGCGCACCTTATGAATCCTGCGAACAGGACTTTTAGTGATAAAATCCTCATCTTCAAGCCAAGAGAAGAAACTGGAATAAATACGACGCAAGTTGTCAATCGTAACCTTGCTAAGTCCTCGTTGTTCCTGTTGCTCAGCGAGATAGCAACGAATGTCATTAGTGGAAATGTCGCACACATTCTTCTTCACTGTCGCTATCAACTTCTCAATGGAAGACTTATAATAGTGGATAGTCTTGTCAGAACAGCCCTCCACTTTCTTTGAGGATATAAAAGCCCCAAGAAGTTCAGCGTTTTCCTTGTTACGCTGTTCTTCCTCTGCCAACTTTGGCGTAATCTCACACTCAGATAGTGCCCTTCTGGTCACATCTGTAAGCAATTCCAACTGATTATCAGTTAGAAATGCTCGCATACCATCTAAAACGGCTTGTATAATTGTTTCTTTCATGTCATAAAACTTGTATTGGTCTCTATATAATATAAGGGAAGAAAGAAACGCTGCCGATAAATGATAATTTAGAGGCGATGGCAAAGCAACTCTACGACTATTGGTTTGTACAGTTTGACTTCCCAAATGAGGAGGGCAAGCCTTACAAATCAAGTGGCGGTGCTATGGTATGGAATGAGAAGTTGAAGCGTGAAATACCACAAGGGTGGAATGCTGCCAATATATTTGATGAATTATCCGTTCAATACGGCTTTCCTTTCTCTACGGAATTGTTTACAGAAGAGCCTACCAACATACCTGTCGTGCGTATTCGGGATATATTAGAGAACAGCGTATCTGCATATTCAACAGAAGAAACTGATGACAAGTATAAATTACAGAAGTGTGATTTGTTGATAGGAATGGACGGAAATTTCCACATGAACTATTGGAATGACAATGTGTCTTATCTGAACCAACGAAGTGTAAGACTAAGGGCAAAATCCAACTCAACCGTTTCTATTATGCAAACAAAATATGACATTGCCCCATATATAAAGGCTAAAGAGTTGAGAGCAAAAGGCTCTACTGTCGGGCATCTTTCTGACAAAGATTTGAAAGAGTTATTTGTATTGGTCAGTCCAAATACTGATTTTAGAAACAAGTTTGACTCTATATTAGCAGAAATAATAGAGAACCGTTGTGAAATGGTTGAATTAACTAAGCAGCGAGACGAACTATTGCCACTCTTAATGAATGGTCAAGCGTCGGTAAATTATCATTTATCGGCAAGTACTTCTATATCTTTTGATATATCTGTCTTGTTCTTAAACTTTATAAACGGCAATTCACTTTATGAAACAATCAGTCTTGATTATCAGTGCTTTGCATTACCTTTGTACTCAAAAGAAAATACGCATGGGACTATTCAAGAAGATAAAAGACATATTCAGCAACGACAAAGACAAGGAGACAAACACGCAAGAGAACGTTTCCTTGCCTTCTTCTATAAATGTACCTCAACAGTCCATCAAGCAGCCTTTGGTAATGCCTGGTGTTACAGAGGTTATAAAGGCAAGAACATATCTGAAAGCAAATGACACAGAACAGACTAAATGCCAATACGAGAGTGCTGTTCAAAAAGGATATTCATTGAACCTTGAACCCTATAATTGGCTACTTAGCCATTATACAAGCAAAGAACAATGGAGTGATGCCAAGCGTGTCCTGTTGCTTGTCCCTGCAAAATTCAGCCAAGATGCGCTTGTTGTCGAATTTAGGGAAGTAATAAGGCAACGAGAAGACAAACTACCCAAACAAGCCAATCTCCACAGAACCATTACTACCAAAGATACATTGGCAAACCGATACAAAAGTTTGATTGCTCAACTGCCCGAATTTGACTTCTACACAAGTGGAAATGACGCTCTGTTTTCAGAAGACGCTCCAATGTGCCATCAGATAGAATATATAATCAGTCATATAGAGAATGAACTACGCAAGGCAAAGGTTGCCGAAAAAAGCAAGGATTACGTCACCGCAACCAATATCTATGAAGAACTGATTGCCAATGGTTATTGGAAGCCAGAACCTTACAACCGTCTGCTTTATATCTATGATAAGGCAGGACTTACAAATGGTGTAAAGGAGTTGCTTGTTCTTACAATAAGTTTCTTTGAAAATCAGCAAAAGAAACAGAAACAGGAATTGTTGCGCCTTGCCGACAAGTACAAAAGCAGAGCCTATGCAGAGGCGAAAATAAATCAAGGAAAGACAGTGGCATATTTCGATGGTTTCTTTGAAATATACATGCCTTTCCCTGATATTGATGTCTGGAAGCGAATACTCGCTGACATTACCGCTTAATGCCCGAACTCTTCTTGGGATAGTGTTTGCTGTGGGCGAATCTCATGCAGCGTCTGGCAAAGCTGAAAATATCTTCGTCCTTATCCCTCCAAGGTAATTCCGAATTGGAGCCACCTCCACCTCCCGATTGCGTGATGCTTGTTGCCCCATTGATGCCCTCAATGAACATCTTGACAGCTGTGCCAAGCACATCTTTGAAACGCATATCGCACATATCTTCAATGATGGTGTTCTCTGCCATTTTCTTGGCTTCGGGTACATTGGCGCAAATCCTACTGCTCATCGTCAGCAGTTCTTGGAAACAGCCTGCAAGGATAGAGGCTTGGGCGTATGTCTGCAAAGTACGTGATGTCTGCTCTTGCACGACACGCAATGTTTCAGCCTCAGACTTCTGCGCTCTTGTCATAGCTCTGAACTCGGCAAGTGCTTCATCGGCTGCACTCAGTTTTTCTCGTTTGTCCGTCAGCTTGAACTCCAAGGTGGACAACTGACTTTTGAGCCGTTCCAGTTCCTTTGACAATTCGGAATGCTCGCCATTCTGTTGTTCTAACAAATTTTCAACCTCATGGATTTTGTTCTCCACCTCAGATTTCTGGTGAGTGAGGTTTTCTATCATCGTTTTCAGACCCTTAACGGCATTTTCCTTTCTGCGAATGTCAAGTTCCAGTTTGCCGTTTGCAATTTCCAACTCACGGCTTTCGGCTTGGAGTTGTCTATACCATTCGTCACGAGGGATATGCTGGGCATTGGTAGCCGAAACTGATTCACCACGTACCAAGCCCCACTTTTTGTTGACCTCTGCCAAGTAGTCGTGGATAGCATCCAGTTTGTTTGCATCACCACCAAAAGTATCTCGGTATTTGATACGCATCTTCTGTTTCTTCTCATCGTACATAATTGGCGTGACAAGGCAATGGATATGCGGTGAAGACTCGTCAAGATGGACGGAAAAGTCAATGATGTTGTCTTCGCCCCAAGCATCAGCTACAGCCTTTGCCCACAATTCTATCTCCGATTTGCGCTTGACATGGCTGTTGTCTGCGCCTTTCGCTCGCTCCACATTTTGGTCTCCGAAAGCCATTTCTCGCATCCTGTCGGCATCGCCCGAAAATATCATATTGCAGGCAATGCGATATTTGGGCGTTTCAAGCCCTTTGTTAGGGTCTTCCGCACCAGTGGCTTCCAAACGGTCTTGAAACCGTTCTAAAATGGGCTTAGAAGAGCCGAGAGGCACAATCCTACCGCC
>OGJN01000726.1_pt1 | contig 19080 bp, 17 predicted proteins | sample 1572221 | NCBI WGS metagenome assembly OGJN01 (sample SAMEA2582148, study PRJEB24529) | metagenome | biome: Human gut stool | place: China | collected 2011 | reverse complement strand
TGTCGCTTTGCAAGCAAAATCCCACTAAACCCTATAGGTTGCGGATTTGAGGTATCTATATAATAATGTGAAAAGATAGTGCAAAGATAGTGTAAAATACAGAGAAAACAAAATATAGCATCAATATTTTAACTTTTTTATTAATGTGGCAGAAAATAGTCAAAAGACACAAAATGCACAGTTGTATTTTAGCCACAGCAGCGCACAAATGGTCTTTTTGGTGCGCAAAAATTGTAAACGTTTACGTGGTTTTTTGCATAAAAAATCGAGATTTATTTGATTTATATCAATATTTGTCTTAATTTTGCACCCAGAAAAAGAATTGATTTTCAAAAACGAACAAATCATAACTACATAAAAAACACAAACTGCTGAAACATTCAAAAACTTCAAAGGCCTCGACGTGATGTCGGGGCTTTTTGTTTTCTTCTCATTCAGAAACGATTTTTGTTGTACGCTACAGTAACAGAAGCAGGAACGTCGGCTATACTGCTGTTGCGTCATAGACAGATAATAATTTCAACCTAACAATAAAATGAAAATGAAGCAAAAAAATTGTATTGCTGGTATTTTGTTGCTCGGCGCGGTTTGTGCGCAAGCCAACAATTATGAAGTAACATCATCTGATGGCAGATTGGCGGTCAAGGTGGAGCGTGTTGATGGAAAACAGTGTATAATAAATAAAAAAGGGTGGCAGATATCTGAATCTGTCACCCTCTTTATTTTATGTTTCAATCCGTTTTTTCCGCGGATTGGTTATCTGCTGGAATTATTGGTTTTTGAAGACCAATCCATCTGCATCTGTATGATCGATGGTAATTGGCTTCTCTCTGCTAACCTCTTCTGCAAGAATTTTCTTACTCAAGTCGTTCAAGACATAATCCTGGATAGCGCGCTTTACAGGACGGGCACCAAACTCTGGGTCGTATCCTACCTTTGCCAGATACTGGATAGCTGCAGGAGTCCAGCGAAGTTCAAAGCCCTGAGGCTCCAACATCTTCTTTACTCGCTTCATCTGAAGTTCTACAACCTCGGCAATCTGCTCCTGGGTCAACGGCTTGAAGGTAATGATATCATCAATACGGTTCAGGAACTCAGGACGGAAGGTCTGGCGCAACATCTCACGGCTTGCGTTGGAAGTCATGATGATGATGGTGTTCTTGAAGTTGACTACACGACCCTTGTTGTCAGTCAATTGGCCATCGTCCAATACCTGCAACAGGGTATTGAATACATCAGGATGCGCCTTCTCAATCTCATCGAAGAGAACCACACTGTATGGTTTACGGCGTACAGCCTCGGTCAACTGGCCACCTTCATCGTAGCCTACATACCCTGGAGGCGCACCGATCAGACGGGTTACGCTAAACTTCTCCTGATATTCACTCATATCAATTCGGGTCATCATCGACTCATCATTGAACAGATACTCAGCCAGCGCCTTGGCAAGTTCCGTCTTACCTACACCGGTAGTACCGAGGAAGATGAAGCTGGCGATAGGACGCTTAGGATCCTGCAAACCGGCACGGCTGCGGCGAACGGCATCACTTACAGCGGTGATAGCCTCGTCCTGTCCGATGACTCTCTTGTGGAGTTCTTCCTCCAGATGGAGCAGTTTCTCACGCTCGCTCTGCATCATACGGCTTACTGGTATTCCGGTCCAGCGGCTTACAACCTCAGCGATATCGTCAGCTGTAACTTCCTCTCTGACCATCGCTGCGCCACCCTGTGTACTCTTCAGCTGCTCCTGAATCTTCTTGATGTCATCCTCGAGCGCCTTCAGTTTAGAATAGCGGATTTCAGCCACGCGTTCGTAATTGCCTTCGCGCTCCATGCGTTCAGCCTCAAACTTCAGGTTTTCTATCTCCTGCTTATCCTGCTGAATCTTGTTGACGAGTGCTTTTTCGCCTTCCCATTTAGCACGGAAGTCATGCTCCTGATCCTTCAATTCTGCAATTTCCTTATCCAACTGCTGAATCTTAGGCTGGTCATTCTCGCGCTTGATGGCCTCACGCTCAATCTCCAACTGCTTCAAGTGGCGGGTAATCTCATCCAGTTCTTCTGGTACAGAGTCACGCTCCATTCTCAGTTTGGCTGCTGCCTCATCCATCAGGTCGATAGCCTTATCTGGGAGGAATCTGTCAGAGATGTATCTCTCTGATAACTTGACGGCTGCGATGCAGGCATCATCCTGAATACGTACCTTATGATGGTTCTCGTAGCGCTCCTTGATACCACGGAGGATACTGATGGCGTCTACCTCGTCAGGTTCATTAACCATGACGGTCTGGAAACGGCGTTCCAGCGCCTTATCCTTCTCGAAGTACTTCTGATACTCGTTGAGGGTAGTAGCACCGATGGCTCTCAGTTCACCACGAGCCAGGGCTGGCTTCAGAATGTTGGCTGCATCCATGGCGCCTTCACCACCGCCTGCACCTACCAGCGTGTGAATCTCATCGATGAAGAGGATAATCTGGCCGTTGGCGTTGGTTACCTCTTTGATGACGCTCTTCAGACGCTCCTCGAACTCACCCTTATATTTGGCACCGGCTACCAGCGCACCCATATCGAGAGAATAGAGTTGCTTGTTCTTCAGATTCTCCGGTACATCGCCACGTACGATACGCTCGGCAAGACCTTCTACGATAGCGGTCTTACCTGTACCAGGCTCACCTATCAGAATAGGGTTGTTCTTGGTTCTTCGTGACAGAATCTGGAGTACTCTTCTTATTTCCTCATCACGTCCGATAACTGGATCCAGCTTGCCGCTTCTTGCCTGTTCTACAAGGTTTTTCGCATATTTCTCCAAACTCTGATAGTTATCATCAGCGCTTTGTGATTTTACGTTCTGTCCCTGTCTCAGTGCCTGGATGGCAGCGAGCATATCTTTGGCATTTGCACCAGCATCCTTCAGAATACGTGCAGCAGTAGAGTTGCCCTGTACGATAGCCAACAGGATAGGTTCTACGCTAACGAACTCGTCGCCCATTTTCTTGGCGGTATCCTCGGCATTCATCAGTATCTGGTTAGTCTCGTTGCTGAGGTACGGCTGACCGCCGCCCTGCACACGAGGCAGATGTTGCATCTCCTGACGCAAGAGCATGGCGATTTGCTGTCCGTTCATGCCCAACTTCTGGAAGATGTAGTTGGTCACATCGGTAGCCTTTTCAAGGATACCGCTAAGCAGATGCACCGGTTCGATGGTTTGCTGACCATTTCGCTGCGCAATGTTTACGGCTTCCTGTACCGCCTCCTGCGCCTTGATTGTAAATTTGTCGAATGTCATATTAATATCTCCTTTCTTATATTGTATATTCTTATTTGTGTTATTTGGATGAGCGCCGGAAACTTCTCTTTGGAAACCTCCCGGTGCGTTCCTCCCATCCTTTAGCGAAACTTATGCCTATTCGTTGGAAATCAATGATTTACTGACAATCTGTCTTATTTTGGATAGATGAAAGATAGAAATAAGAGACATTTCCGGACAGAATGACAGAAGAAGGCGGTTTGAGTACGGGCTGAAGGCCCAGGCTCCTTTCAGGGCGTGTGGGGCTTACATGCCAAACTTGAGTTGCTTATTTCTTGATTTCTCTCAATTATCTTTTAAATATCCTTTAAATAATGCTATTTTATGAGGGGAAATGTTGTGTAATCAAAATAATCTTCGTACCTTTGCACCATCATAAATTATAATTTATAAGTTCAATGGCTGAAACAAAGAAAATCAAGACAGCGTTGGTGTCTGTCTTCCACAAGGATGGCTTGGACGAATTGCTCGCCAAGTTGAATGAAGAGGGTGTAAAATTCCTGAGTACTGGTGGTACCCAGAAGTTTATCGAATCTTTGGGTTATGAATGCGAGAAAGTTGAGGATGTCACTACCTATCCATCTATCTTGGGTGGTCGCGTAAAGACTCTTCATCCTAAAATATTTGGAGGTATCTTGGCTCGCCGTGACAACGAGGGTGACCAGGAGCAGATGAAGGAATACGAAATCCCTTCAATCGATCTCGTCATCGTAGACTTGTATCCTTTCGAGCAGACTGTAGCTAGCGGTGCTAGCGATGCTGATATCATCGAGAAAATCGATATTGGCGGTATCTCTTTGATTCGTGCAGGTGCCAAAAACTTCAAGGACGTGGTTATCGTTCCTAGCAAGGCAGAATACGGCGTATTGCTCGATATCCTGAAGAAAAAGGGTGCTGAGACTGATATCGAAGACCGCAAAATGTTTGCAGAGCGTGCATTCGGTGTAAGCTCTCACTACGATACTGCAATCCATGCATGGTTTGCTAAGTAAACTCTCGGAAAAATAAAGTAGTTAAGGAGTTAAGAAGTGGAAGAAGTCAGGACAAGTGTCTGCGGGGATTCCATCCCCAGTATATGACAGCCTGTTGCCGTGGTTTCTATGCTCCTTTAACTCCTTAACTCCTTAAATAAAAAAGAAAATTTTAAGCTTAAAATAATATAGATTTTAGAAACGAAATGGGATTTTTTTCATTTATTCAGGAAATCGCAATGGACTTAGGTACAGCCAATACCATCATTATCAGTGATGATAAGATTGTAGTGGATGAACCTTCTGTTGTAGCCCTTGACCGCCGTACCGACAAGATGATTGCTGTGGGCGAGAAGGCTAAGATGATGTACGAGAAGACTCATGATAATATCCGTACTATCCGACCATTGCGTGATGGCGTGATTGCCGACTTTACTGCTTGTGAGCAGATGATGCGTGGATTGATTAAGATGGTTCATACTGGTAGCCGTCTCTTCTCTCCTTCACTCCGTATGGTTATCGGTGTACCTTCTGGTTCTACCGAGGTTGAACTTCGTGCTGTGCGCGACTCTGCCGAGCATGCCGACGGACGTGATGTATATTTGATTTTTGAGCCAATGGCTGCCGCTATCGGTATCGGTATCGATGTTGAGGCTCCAGAGGGTAATATGATTGTTGATATAGGTGGTGGTTCTACCGAAATCGCTGTCATCTCATTGGGTGGTATCGTATCGAACAACTCAATCCGTACAGCCGGTGACGACCTTACTGCCGATATCCAGGAATATATGAGCCGTCAGCACAACGTGAAGGTTTCTGAGCGTATGGCTGAGCGTATCAAGATTCATGTGGGTTCAGCTCTGACCGATCTGGGTGATGAGGCTCCAGAAGATTTCATCGTACATGGTCCTAACCGTATTACAGCGTTGCCTATGGAGGTACCTGTATGCTACCAGGAGATTGCTCACTGTCTGGATAAGACCGTGGCAAAGATTGAGAACGCTGTGCTCTCAGCATTGGAGAACACACCTCCTGAGCTCTATGCCGATATCGTGAAGAATGGTATCTGGCTCTCTGGTGGTGGTGCTTTGCTCCGCGGTCTTGACAAGCGTTTGCAGGATAAGATCAATATCCCATTCCACATCGCAGAAGATCCATTGCACAGTGTTGCCAAGGGTGCTGGTATTGCGTTGAAGAATGTAGACCGTTTCTCATTCTTGATGAGATAATCAGAACTTATTCTAATAGTAAGAATAAAGTATGCGCAACCTTTTAGAGTTTTTAGCGAAATACAACCATTGGTTTGTCTTCCTGATTCTTGAGGTGGTGAGTATGGTGCTGTTGTTTCAGTATAACAGCTATCAGGGCAGTGCCTGGTTCTCCTCGGCTAATGCCGTAACGGGTAAGTTGTATGAATGGGATGCGAATGTAGAAACATTCTTCTCGCTTACTAAGGTGAACCAGGAACTGACACAGCGCAATGCGTATCTCGAACAGGAGGTGCAGAAACTTTCCGACAGTCTCGTGTGCGTGACCAAGGATAGCAGCATCTACCATCGTGACCAGTTTGCATTGCTGAGAAACTATCGTCTGATTCCGGCTAAGGTGGTGGCGAATAGTGTCGATAAACCCGGCAACCTGATGACAATTGACAAGGGTAGCGCAGATGGCATCCACAAGGATATGGGTGTAATCAGCGGTACGGGTGTTGTGGGTATCGTGTATCTGGTGGCAGAACATTATGCTATCGTGATTCCGGTATTGAACACGAAGTCGAACATCAGTTGTATGATTCAGAATAGAGGCTATTTTGGCTATCTGCGCTGGAAGGGTGGTGTGTCTGACCTTGCCTATCTGGAAGAGGTGCCACGTCATGCTCACTTTAAATTGGGTGACTATGTGGTAACGAGTGGCTATTCTGCTGTATTCCCTCCTGGAGTGAGAGTAGGCAGGATATTGCACGTGTTCAACTCCGCCGATGGACTGTCGTATCGCGTACAACTTCGCCTCTCTACCGATTTTGCCCGTCTGCGTGATGTATGTGTAATTGATGATGCCGCCATGAAAGAGCGGTTGGAGATTATGCGTGCAGCACAGGATAGCATCGCAACAAATGGAGACAATAATCAATAATGACGTATAGTAAGAGGATATAAAAAGCAATGAGTATAGATTTAGTGAAAAGACTAGCTACCTTTGTGGTGCTCGTGCTGGTACAGGGATTGGTGTTTAATCATATTCATCTATTCAATTGTGCCACCCCCTTGCTGTATATCATTATGGTACTGCATTTCCGCCGCAACCATCCTAAATGGGCGGTGTTATTGTGGTGCTTTATGATGGGGCTTTGTGTGGACGTATTTGCCAATACGCCAGGTGTTGCAGCAGCTTCGATGACTGCCGTAGGACTGCTACAACCTTATTTGTTTGAACTTTTCGTACCGCGTGACAGCGCCGACGATCTGGAACCGTCCATGCGTTCTATCGGCGTAGGTGCATATTGCTGGTACGTATTCTTCATCATTCTCGTTTATAATCTATTGTTCTTTACACTCGAAACATTCAATTTCTTTAATTGGGTTCACTGGTTGGAATGTATAGGCGGAAGTACGGTTATCACTTATATATTGGTGATGGCGACAGAAAGTTTCAGGAAGTAAGATTCCGGATAAGTGATGAGAGAGAAAAGAATACGATTTTTAGTTTGCTATATATAATAAGGTATGTTGGATTACAATCTTGAAAAACGTAGATTCGTTATCAGTGGAGTGGCCATAGCTATTGTGGTCATTTACATGATTCGTCTGTTTACGCTTCAGATTATGAGCGACGACTACAAGAAGAATGCCGACAGTAATGCCTTCTTGAAGCATATTGAGTTTCCCGCCCGTGGTGCCATTTACGACCGTAATGGTAAGCTGCTGGTGTATAATCAGCCGTCTTACGATCTGATGGTGGTCATGAACGAGGAGAGCGGCAGGCTTGATACGATGGATTTCTGTAATTCGCTGGGTATCACGAAAGAGTTTTTTATCAAGCGAATGAACGATATCAAGGACCGCTCTAAAAACCCGGGCTATTCGCGCTATACCCAGCAGCTTTTTATGGGACAGCTGAGCGACCGGGATTTCAGTGTGTTCCAGGAGAAGATGTTCCGATTCCCCGGTTTCTATGTCCAAAAACGTACCGTCAGAGAATATACCTACCCTTATGCAGCCCATGTGCTGGGTGATGTGGGTGAGGTTTCGCAAAGCGATATTGAAGATGATGACTACTATCAGGCTGGTGACTATATCGGAAAACTGGGTATCGAGAAGTTTTATGAGAAGCAGCTGCGTGGTGAGAAGGGTGTGAAGATCATGCTGAGAGATGCCCACGGAAGAATACAGGGTAGCTATCAGAATGGTAAACTCGACCAGAAACCTGTGGCAGGAAAGGACTTGACGCTGGGATTGGATGTCAAGTTGCAAGCCTTGGGCGAACGTCTGCTCCAGGGGAAAATCGGCAGTATCGTTGCCATCGATCCTAGAACGGGCGATGTGCTGGCTATGGTTTCTTCTCCTTCTTACGATCCAAGACGTCTGGTGGGTAGAAACCGCGGCAAGATGCACAAGTGGCTCTCGCATAATCCTTGGAAACCGCTCCTGAACCGTAGTATTCAGGGTCAGTATCCTCCGGGTTCTACCTTTAAGACCACCCAGGCGCTGACCTATCTTACTGAAGGTATCATCACACCGGGAACAGCATTCCCATGTAATCATGGTTTCTCTTATAAGGGTCTGCATGTAGGCTGTCATGGTCACCCGTCGCCTATTTCGCTGGTTGATGCCATCAGTACCTCTTGTAACGGTTACTTCTGTTGGGGTCTTTACTATATGATAGGTAACCGCAAGAAGTATGGCAGCGTACAGAATGCGATGACCGTATGGAAAAATTATATGGTGAGCATGGGATTCGGCTATAAGTTGGGCCTCGACTTGCCTGGCGAGAAACGCGGTCTGATTCCGAATGCACAGTTCTATGATAAGGCTTACAATGGTTCATGGAACGGACTGACGGTAATCAGTATTTCTATCGGTCAGGGTGAGGTTAACCTCACGCCGTTGCAGATAGCCAACCTGGGTGCTACCATTGCCAACAGGGGATACTATTATGTGCCTCATGTAGTGAGAAAGGTGAAGGGAGAACCGCTTGATACGCTCTATACCCGACGCCATTATACCAAGGCTTCCCGACGGGCTTACGACTATGTGGTAGCCGGTATGAGAAGTTCGGCGCTGAAGGGAACCTGTAAGCTGCTCGGCCGCTACGATTTCGAAGCTTGCGGCAAGACGGGTACGGCACAGAACCGTGGCCATGACCACTCTGTATTCATGGGCTTTGCTCCGATGAACAACCCGAAGATTGCCATTGCCGTGTATGTAGAGAATGGTGGTTGGGGTGCTGACTATGGTGTGCCTATCGGTGGTCTGATGATGGAACAGTATCTCAAGGGTAAGTTATCTCCTGATTCTGAGCATAGGGCTGCAGAGATGCAGGCCCGTAGAATCGCCTACGGATTAAGCAGTAGATAGTTTTCAGTTAATAGTTTATAGTTTATAGATTATGATCGATAATAAACAACCTAGTGTGCTTGCTTCACTTGACTGGTGGACGATAGGTATTTATCTGGCACTCCTCATCTTCGGATGGGTGAGCGTCTGTGGAGCCAGCTATAACTATGGTGACAACGAGATATTCAGTCTGGGTGCCCGCTCGGGTATGCAGATTATATGGATAGGCACATCCATAGCACTGGGATTGGTAATCCTGCTGCTTGATGACCGGTTTTACGATACCTTCTCGTATGTCATCTATGGCATCCTGATACTCTTGCTCTTTGCTACGATATTCAATCCGCATAGCATCAAGGGTTCCCACTCCTGGCTGGTGTTGGGACCGCTCCGACTGCAACCGGCTGAGTTTGGAAAGTTTGCTACGGCTCTGGCGGTAGCCAAGTTTATGTCAAGCTATGGTTTCAGTATGCAGAACCTGAAGCATTTCATGGCAGCCGTAGGCATTATCGTTCTGCCGATGCTCTGTATCGTAGGTCAGCGCGAAACGGGTTCTGCCTTGGTTTATCTTTCATTCTTCCTCATGCTTTACCGCGAAGGTATGCCGGGTGCCATTCTCTTTACCGGCGTGTCGATGGTGGCTTACTTCGTAGTGGGTGTGAAGTATGAGAACGTGATGATGTGGGATACCTATACTTCTGTGGGTAAGTTTGTCGTGCTTCTGCTGGTGCAGATTTTTACGGCTGGCATGGTGAACTCCTATACGGGCGATAGGAAAAAGGCACTGATGATCCTTTCCTATTCGGTGGGCATTACGCTGCTCTTCGTGCTCTTTTCTACCTATGTCATTCCGTTCGACATTGTGTGGATTCAGCTCTTCCTGTGTGCTATGATGATTGGATTCCTGGTTTATCAGGGACTGAGAACCCGGTTCCGGAATTACTTCCTCATCTCCATCTTTTCGTTGGGAAGTATCGCTTTCTTCTATTCTGCCGATTATGTGTTGAATCATGTGATGGAACCTCATCAGAGAGTGCGTATCAACGTACTGCTGGGACTGGATGAAGATTTGGCTGGTGCGGGATATAACGTGCATCAGAGTGAGATTGCCATTGGTTCCGGCGGACTTCAGGGAAAAGGTTTCCTCAATGGAACGCAGACCAAACTGAAGTTCGTGCCTGAGCAGGATACAGACTTTATCTTCTGTACGGTAGGCGAGGAGGAAGGTTTCCTCGGTTCGGCAGGCGTGCTGCTGCTTTTCCTGGCTTTGATATTGCGGTTGATGCATCTGGCTGAGCGGCAACCTTATAAATTCGGGCGTATCTACGGCTATTGTGTCCTGTCGGTATTCCTCTTCCACCTGTTTATTAATGTGGGAATGGTGCTGGGTTTAACACCGGTTATCGGTATTCCGCTGCCGTTCTTCAGTTATGGTGGCAGTTCGTTATGGGGATTTACCATCCTTCTTTTCATCTTCTTGAGAATTGATGCGGGTAGGAACTTAGTGAGAAGTTAAAAAAAAGAGTGAACAGATTGTTGATGAATCTGTTCACTCTTTTTTTATTGTATCTTGGAAATCTTGATGCCGATGTCACTCACACCGGGCAGGATTTCTCTTTTCATATCATGCCTGATGGCTACGTGTATGGAATCTCCCTGATGCATCTGATAGATGTTGATAGGGAAGTTATACTGATAGTAGCTGATACCCTGTCCTTTACTCGCGCCGTTTTTGTCAATCAGCTGGCAGTTTACCGTATCTATCTTGCATTCGCCAGGTATCTTTCTGTTTCGGTGATAAACCGTCTGTTCTACGATGAGCGTAAGTCCCATGAACGGATAGGCACCTGTAATGCGAAGTCCTAAGCTTTGCCTGTAATGCCCTGCCTCGAGTAGAGGTGATACTTCGAATGATAGGGTGTCGTTCTTCTCCCATCCTGCAATCGGTGTATGGGCATACTCATCGTATACGGTCGAACCGCTGCAGGCAGAGAGAATGTGAACGATCGCTGTCAAAACGATGAAATAAACAGTCTTTTTCATCTTTTTCTAGCTCCTATTCTTTATTCTTGTGGGGCGTTATTGCCTTGTGGCTTGTTGCCACCTTGTGGGGCATTATTGCCCTGTGGCTTGTTGCCATTCTGAGGGGCGTTGTTGCCATTCTGCGGCTTGTTTCCACCCTGTGTCTTGTTGCCATTCTGCGGCTTGTTGCCCTTGTTAGGTCGTCTGTCGTTTCTTGGCTGGCGGTTGTCACCCTTAGGATGATTGCCCTGATTACGGTTGTCGCGGCGCTGGTTGTTTGGCTTGCCTTCATTCTTCTGAGGTTTGTTGTCGCCATTCTGCGCGCGGTTCTCGTTCTTCTGAGGCTTGTTGTCTCCCTCCTGCTGACGAGGTCCCTTATTCTTATTGTTCTTCTTCTTCTTTTTCTTAGCCTTGTCAAAGCGGCTCAAATCAGCTTCGGCAAGCAGGTCGGTTGGCTTGGCTGCAGGTTTGGCCTTACCGTCTTCCAGCAGACTCAATGGCTTCTCGCCCTGGCGGTTCATTTCGATGATAGCCTTGGCACGCTCGATGCTGATGGTTTCGAGGTTGGAAGCAAGGTTCTTGTCAGAAGAGTAGGTGATAAGACCTGCCAGGATATCCACCTTGAACTGATGGAAATCACCGTCGGCAGTCTGCAGTACGGCATCCTTAGGAGGCAACTTTCTGCTAGCCTCTACATAGCTGTCTACCTCGTAGTTGAGACAGCACTTCAGTTTGGCGCACATACCGGCAAGTTTCTGAGGATTCAGAGAGATGTCCTGGTAGCGTGCTGCATTGGTGCTAACGCTGATGAAGTTCTTCATCCAGGTAGCGCAGCAGAGTTCTCTGCCGCAAGGACCCGTTCCACCGATGCGGCCTGCTTCCTGTCGCGCACCGATCTGTTTCATCTCAATGCGTACATGGAAGGTATCGGCAAGAACCTTGATGAGCTGGCGGAAGTCCACACGTTCGTCAGCGATGTAATAGAAGATAGCCTTGTTGCCGTCTCCCTGATATTCTACATCACCTATTTTCATCTTCAGTCCGAGATCTTTGGCTATCTGGCGGCTCTGGATCATGGTGCCGTGTTCACGGCTCTTAGCCTCCTTGCATTTGTCAAGATCCACCTGCTTGGCGATACGGTAGATACGCTTGATATCATCCTGCGACTTGAGGTTTGCCTTCTTAATCTGGAGTTTTACCAGTCTTCCGGTCAGCGTAACCACACCGATGTCGTGACCCGGGTTAGCCTCTACCGCCACTATATCGCCCTTCTTCAGGTCGAGGTTATTCACATTGTGGTAATATCCCTTACGGGTATTCTTGAACTGTACCTCCACGAGGTCAGTACTTTCAGCATTGCCGGGTACATCGGCAAGCCAGTCGTATGTGTTGAGCTGTCTGTCCTGTCTTCCTACGCCCTTAGCGCACAGACCACGGTCGCAGCCGTTCCACATCCTGAATTTCATATTTTTGTAATCCACGATCGTCTAATTTATAATGTATAATTTATAATGTACAATGAATAATGACCGGCATCTGCCCCGTTATTCATTTGAATTCTTCACTCTTCACTTCCTTAAAAGGAGGACGATGATTTTGAGCGCCATATCGAAGAAAACGATTTTGGCATTGGCATTTTGCGAAATCATGCGCTTGCTGTCTTCGAAGAGGTTGGAGATGTCAATGATGTTTGCCTCGTTGATGAAGCGGGCAAAGTTCTTGGCAAAGTTCTCCTCATCCTGCGTCATGTAGCTCAGTTCCGGATTCCGGAAGTTGTACATGAAACTTTCTCTGAGCATGTGCATGAAGTAGTCGAGCATGCGTTTCTGCTTTTCTCTTCCGAAGGTTGCAATCACATCGGTCCACTTCTTGAGGTCACCTATCTTGCGCATGTAAGCCAGTCGCATCAGCATGATGAACATGTCGAGATGCTGCCGGTTTTCGTTTCCTGCATCCAGTTCTTCGAGTGCGAGGTTCCAGTTGCCGTTGGCGATACGGGCTATGCGGTGTGCCATGTCTGGCTCCAGCGCTCTCCGTTCCGTCAGCGCTTTTTCCATCTCAGCGGTTTCTATCTTCTTGAAGTCGATACGCTGTGTACGGCTTCTGATGGTTTCGAGCAGCAGTTCCGGATTCTCGCTTACCAGCAGGAATACCGTCTGGCGTGGCGGCTCCTCCAGCAGTTTCAGTATCTTGTTGGCACTCTGGATGTTCATACGTTCCGGGAGCCATATCAGACTTATCTTATACCCGCCCTGACTCGACATCATCATCAGTTCGTGAGAGATGGCATCGGTTTCTTCGGCAGTGATGATAGCCTGTTTGTTATAGTCGGCATCCGTCTTGCCCATCTTCAGCATCCAGTCGCTAATCTGGATGTAGGGACCTTTAGAAAGCAGCAGCTCTCTCCATTCCTTGATGAAGTCGAGGCTCACCGGTTTGTGCTCGCTGCCCATATTGGCGGTCTTGATGGTAGGAAAGGTGAAGTGGAGGTCCGGATGTTCCCATTTCCTGAGCATCGGTGAATCGCCCAGAAGATAGCTGGCAAAAGCCAGTGCCATCGCCAGTTTGCCGCAACCCTGCGGGCCGCAGAACATCAGCGCATGGGGCAAACGGTTCTCCTGAACCATCTCCATGAGACGGTTCCATACTTCTTGCTGACCTATAACTTCATTTCTTTGCATTTAAAACAGAATTTTTGCTATTTGCTTGACGCTGTCTACAGCCGATACGGTGAAGAAGTGAACATTGTTGTAACCATGTTCGAAAAGATCTTGCACCTGAGCGGTAGTCCACTCGATACCGAGCTGCTTGGCATCATCGTCAGTTTTACATTTCAATACCTCCTGTGCGAGTTCTTCAGGAATATCGCAGTGGAAGGTTTTCGGCACTACAGTGAGCTGGCTCAACTTGGCGAAAGGCTTGATGGCAGGAATGATAGGAATGGTTACACCTATCTGCCGAGCCTTTTCAACGAAAGCATAGAACTTCTCGTTGTCGTAGAAGAGCTGGGTAACGGCATACGCTGCGCCCAACTGTTGTTTCTCCAGCAGGCGCTGCATATCCATTTCTAGGTTTGGCGCCTCTTCATGTTTCTCCGGATAGCAGGCTACACCGCAGCAGAACTTGTCGCCCGGGTGCTTGATGGGTGTGCCATCAAAGAAGAAACCGTCATTAAACTGATTCACCTGCTTCAGGAGGTCGGTGGCATGTGCATGACCGTTCTCGGTTGGTGTAAACTGCCGGTCTTCTTTCGCCTTGTCTCCTCGCAGAACGAGAATGTTGCTGATGCCCAGAAACTGGAGGTCGAGCAGTTCGTACTCGATGTCTTCCTTCGTAGCACCGCTGCAGATAATATGAGGGATGACAGGTATGTCGTACTTATTCTGTATAGCGCCTGCGATGGCCACGGTGCCCGGGCGGCGGCGCACACGCTGGCGAGTGAGGAGTCCGTTTTCCAGTTCCTTGTATACATACTCGCTATGGTGCGTAGTGATGTTGATAAAGCGAGGACCAAACTCGCTCAGCGCATCGATGGTACGGAAGAGTGCAGCTGTTCCGTTACCTTTCAGCGGAGGTAAAACCTCGAACGAAAAGCCTCGCTTATCGCCCTGCTGATGTAGAAAATCTGCTATGTTCATATTACCTAAATTCTATGTTTCTTCTTATTTTGGTGCAAATTTACAAAAAAAATAGGGGAAAACCGCATGTTGAACGTAATATTTATAAAGAAAAAACGTATATTATGAGGTGGAGATTGATTTTTGACATGAAAAAAGAAGATTTCCTGCCGGTAAATGCTACGCTATTCTACAGAAAATTGATTAAAATTTAAACCTAAAAAATAATGGAACAAAAACAAACAGGCTCTAGAGCCTATCTTATTTCAATTGTGATGGTAGCCGTTTTGGGCGGCTTGCTTTTCGGTTATGATACCGCGGTAATCTCGGGAGCCGAGAAGGGTTTGCAGGCATTCTTCATGGGTGCTGAGGATTTCACCTATACCGATTTCTGGCATGGATTCACTTCTTCCAGTGCCCTGATTGGTTGTATCATCGGTTCGGCGCTTTCGGGTGTGATGGCTTCTAACTGGGGCCGTAAGCGTTCGCTGATCTTTGCGGGTGTGATGTTCTTCATCTCTGCATGGGGATCTATGTGTCCTGAGTCTTTGGTGTTGCCAAAGGGCGAACCTAATCTTACGCTTCTCATCGTGTTCAACCTCTACCGTGTGATTGGCGGTATCGGTGTGGGTCTGGCATCTGCTGTATGTCCGATGTATATCGGTGAGATTGCGCCTAGTAACATTCGTGGTATGTTGGTCAGCTGGAACCAGTTTGCCATCATCTTCGGTCAGCTGGTAGTTTATTTCGTCAACTTCTTCATTCTTGGCGATCATATTGCTCCTGCTATCCAGAGTGTGGGCAACGGTATGAACCAGATTCTGAATGGTGGCGAGGCTGCCTGGGCTATCGAAACCGGATGGCGCTATATGTTTGGTTCTGAGATGGTTCCTGCGGGTTTGTTTGCTTTGCTTATCTGCTTTGTTCCTGAGACTCCCCGTTATCTTGCCATGGTTGGTCAGGATGCGAAGGCTGAGCGTATCCTGGCTCGCATCAATGGTGCTGAGGAGGCTAAGAAGATTTTGGATGACATCAAGAATACGGTTACTGAGAAGAAGGAGAAACTGCTTACTTACGGTGTGCTCTGTATCTTCGTAGGTGTGATGCTCTCTGTATTCCAGCAGGCTGTAGGTATCAATGCCGTGCTCTATTATGCTCCTCGTATCTATGAGGCTATGGGCTTTGACAATCCGATGGTATTGACCGTATTCAATGGTATCGTGAACCTCGGTTTCACCTGTGTAGCCATCTTTACGGTAGAGAAGTTGGGACGTAAGCCTTTGCTCATTACCGGTTCTCTGGGCATGGCATTGGGTGCCATCGGTGTAGCCATCACCTTCGGTAATCCTAATCTGCAGTTGTTGTGCATGGTATCCATCATGGTTTATTCTGCATCGTTCATGTTCTCTTGGGGACCAATCTGCTGGGTACTTATTGCCGAGGTATTCCCTAATACGATTCGTGGTGCTGCCGTAGCGATTGCCGTAGCCTTCCAGTGGATTTTCAACTGGATTGTTTCTACCTCTTTCGTTCCGATGGCTAACAGCCTGGGCTATTGGTTCACCTATGGTCTGTATGGTGTTATCTGTATCCTCGCTGCCATCTTTGTATGGAAGCTCGTTCCTGAAACCAAGGGTAAGACGCTGGAGGATATGACCAAGCTTTGGAAGAAAAACTAAGTACTTATTCTGTGAAATATCTAGACCGCCAGGCGTAGAAAGAAACGCCTGGCGGTCTTTCTTTATGCCCCCGGCTTCGCAACGCTTAATCCATACCATGATATGACGGCGCGCTGTCGCCCCGTCGGTTGTGTCGGGAAAGTAGAGCAGACCCAGCTCGGTCTTGCTGTACATACGTTGGGGATAATTCATAAGCTTTATATTTTTTATGATGCAAAAGTAATGTTTATTTCAGACTTATGCAATTTTTTGAAGAGAAAAAATGCATTTTAATAGCTGATTTGTTGAAAAAAAATCTTTTTCCTCCCGTATTACGTATAGTGTAATTGATGTAAATGTATATATATAATATACTTGGTATAGTGTAGGGAAGAAAAATCTGCACCTAACTGTCTGATATTCAATATCTTATATTTTCAAGATTCGCTCTAGTAGTCATTCGGGCATCTCTGAAGGCATATTATTCGCCCTGATGGTACCTATTATTGGCTCTGGTAGTCATTAAAAAAGGTTAATTCGCCCTGGTAGTTATTGAGCACTCAAATGAGGTAAACAAACGATGTTCTTCCGTTTACCAACTGATGTGGCTGAGCTGGGTTAAGGATATGGCTGCACTGGGTTACGCAGACGGCTGGACAAGGTTAAGGATTCGACTGCATCGGGTTAAGGATTCGACAACGTAGGCTAACGGAGTCGTATCCGTCGATTTATCGAGACGTCTTGACTCGCTGACAGAACCATCTGGAGTAGCTGACTGAACCACTTGAATATTCTGCTGCATACTCCGATTTTATTTAACAAGTTAGGGCGCATCCAATCCGGATGCGCCCTTTTTCTTTGTATTCTCTAACTTTTTCCGAAACTTTTCCTAGAAATCTCTTGCAGATATGAAAATAAAACCGTAACTTTGCGCTATAGAATTTTAAAACAGATGGTTATGAAGTACTTAGATCCTAAGGCAGACCTTACGTTCAAGAAGATATTCGGCAATCCCCCCGTTCGATTGAAAAACCTTCTGAATACTCTTCAGTCACTCAATGAAGATGAACTGATACTACAGCAACAATATCTGCCGACAACAGAAGAACTGGAGATTTCCGGCTTTGACGGGGCTGGCGGTAGAGGAAATCAAATAAAATAGCTTGATTACGCAAAATCAAGGCAATATCTTTGATTTTTTAAAAGAAAAATATTATCTTTGCATCAGATTTAATCAAACTATTCAAGTTTATGATAAAAAGCGTGATTACAGGAGATCTAGTAAACTCCACAAATATTGCTGCAAAATGGAGGCAAACGGTATTGGATACATTGAATGTATGCGCTGCAGATTTTCAGCCTCTAACTCTCTGCAATTTGGAAATGTATCGTGGTGATAGTTTCCAAATAGTTGTTGATAAACCAGACTATGCCTTGGCTGTAGCTATTGCGCTAAGAGCAAAACTTAAAGCAATGACCCCAGGCAAACAGCAGCTTTGGGATGCTAGATTATCCATTGGTATTGGTGACATTTCTTTTGAAAGCGACAATATTGTAACTAGTGATGGAGAGGCTTTCAGATTATCTGGCCGTTCGTTTGACAATATCGGGAAAAAAAGACTGAGCATATCGACTACATGGCCTGATTTAGATAAAGACATGGAGCTGGTCACTCGTTTTGCTGATGACGTAATTACGTCATGGACTGCTAAACAGGCAAAAGTAGTCTATCAGGCAATACTCTTTCCTAAACTTCAGAAAGACCTTGCTGAGGATTTGGGCATGACAAGACAAAACTTTAATTATCACTGGAGTTCTGCTAAGGGTCAGCTAATTCTTGACTATGTGGAATATTTCAAATCGTTAATTTCAAAATACAATAAGCAGTAACATGGAATCAATCATCATTTTTATAAAGTTGCTCTGCGCTCATCTATGTTCTGATTTTATACTTCAGACTGATAGTATCAATAATGGGAAGCGCAAACCTGGTATCAAGGGGATTGGTTATCTGTTGCTTCATAGTGCCATACATGCATGTGTGGCATATATTTTGGTGGCAGATTGGTTATGCTGGCTTGTACCTTTGATAATCTTTGCCAGCCATTTTATAATAGACTTGATTAAATGTAGGTGCTATCAGGATTCTCTTTCTACATTTCTTGCAGATCAGCTTTTACACATTATAATAATTGGAGTATTATGGTTCGTTTTCTACGGAGATGGTACCGTTCTTTCATATATTGAGAACCATTGTTCTGCAAATGTTTGGTTGACCGTCGTGGCATATATATTAATGTTAAGACCATCTTCTATCTTATTGGGGTTGTTTCTTAATAAATGGACACCTGTATCTTCTAGTGCACAGAGTTTACCTAATGCCGGACAATGGATAGGTTATATTGAAAGGATCATGATTCTGACATTCGTCCTTGTTGGCAGTTTCGAAGGAGTCGGCTTCTTGCTGGCAGCAAAGTCTGTTTTCCGTTTTGGTGAATTAAACAAAGCCAAGGAAATTCGCACAACAGAGTATGTGTTGATAGGCACTTTTTCTAGCTTCACTATAGCAATTCTTACAGGAATAGCAATAAAAAGTTTATTCTAAGCATCCCTGATTCACAAAAAAAAGGTCTATATGTCACGATGCAGAGTGGCATATAGATCTTTTTGGCCTTCAGCCCGTACTTGAACTACATACGAAAGTTCTGTGTTTAATGGTAAAAGCCCCCGGTGCGTATTGCACCGGGGGCTTCCTGTATTTTGCCGTTAGGCGTTATCATGACTGTTACTCACCCCAATAACGGCCGTCTTCCATATCTGGTTTTTCATCGCCATTGCCTCCTTGACCCATAGTAGATGCTGCGAGGAGGGTGCAAGAGGTGATATTTACCACCTGCATCTCTGGCTTTGTATATTCTTTCTTTTTCATATCCTTTTGATTTTAAAATTCTT
>OGJN01000707.1_pt1 | contig 19683 bp, 13 predicted proteins | sample 1572221 | NCBI WGS metagenome assembly OGJN01 (sample SAMEA2582148, study PRJEB24529) | metagenome | biome: Human gut stool | place: China | collected 2011 | reverse complement strand
GTCAGTCTGATGGCAATCAGTATTCAGTAATTTCTTGATAAAAAATAATAACAAATATAATATTAAATTATGAAACATTTTTCAAATCAATCCAATGGGTCGCACGTCGGCCGTATGAACTATGGGGGGGCAAAGTTCTGTAGATTTGCCCTATTCCCATTGATGTTGCTCATGTTGTTGCTTCTGCCTGGACGTATGGTGGCGCAGACAGAATACGACAAGACAGTAACGCTTACTGCCTTAGCGGGTAACCCAGTGGGCTACACAGGTAAGACTGATGAGACTTACAAAAATCTCTTTGATGGCAAAAAGAAAGAAGGTGATTTCTCTAAGTGGTGCTGCAAGTTTAGCAGCAGCGCCTATGTCATCTTCGAAGCCAGCAAGGCAGGAATTCCTGTGGGCTACACCATCACTACGGGTAATGACAATGCAAATCCTAGATGTGGAGGTCGCAATCCGTTGTCATGGAAACTCTATGGCAACAACGAAGGCAAAGAAGGCGCTTGGACGCTTATCGATAAGGTAGAAAATGACAAGGTGCTCCAGGATAAGAACTATGCTTCGTACGACTTCAAGTGCGAATGTTCTACCTCTTATCAATACTTTAAATGGGAAATCTCGGCTATTCATAGTGGAAGCCTATTGCAGGTAGGCGAGTTTGAACTCAAACTCAAAACCTGTACTCACCTGAAAGCCGATGGCTCGTCTGCTCTTGGCGCAGCAATCAAAACCGTTGAACCTACTTGCACAGAGCATGGCTATACCACAAAAGAATGCTCTCTCTGTCATTTAATTGTGAAGGAATATTTGAATCTTAAGCCACACACTCTCACTCATCATGCACTGAAAGCTGCTACATGTACAGAGGCTGGTAACATAGAATACTGGCAGTGCAGTGTATGCAACAAACTCTTCAGCAATGAAGCCGCAACTCAAGAGATTACTGATGCTGCCAGCCTTGAGATTCCAGCAAAAGGTCATCAATACAACAGTGAAGGCACTTGTACAAAATGTAACGCAAAAGGACCTCGCTATACTTTGTTCGATGGTTTGGATGGTATAACCGATGTTACCTTTACTTGCAATGGTGATTATCCTTGGAAGATGCTGGACTTGGGAGACGAAGGAATGTCTGAGGTCTCTTCCTATATTACAGATGAAAGCATAGGACTGATGTCAAATAATTATGAGATGGATTACAGTACATCTGAAATTGTAATCAAATTCAATGTAGAAAAGCCTATATTATTTTCATTTAAATATCTAATTTCGGCAGAGTATTTTGACAAATTCATTATTACTTTAAATGGCAAAATGCTTGATGAAATTAGAGAAACAAACCAAAAAGTGTATAAAAGCATTTTAAATAAGGGTGAATATTCTTTGACATTATCTTACGAAAAAGACGGGGATATAAGTGATGGTGCTGACCGCGCAATCATATACGATCTGAACACGGCAACCACTATTGATGACTATATCGCAGATTATGAATCGTCTAACAATACAATTACATTCAAAAAAATCAATTCTGACAATCTGGGAGCTCTTGATTCAAACCATACAGTTATAGTGTGTAATGAACCGACGGTGAATGATGTGTGTTCTTTTTTAGGGATAAAGTACTCAGATATCAAGAGTGTCGTTTTCGATGAGAGTTTCATTACATACACTCCAACATCGTTGAATAGTTTCTTTAGAGAACTCAATAGCTTGCAAACTATTACAGGTCTTAAATATTTGAATACAGCGAATGTGACGGATATGGGATGTATGTTCTATAATTGTCAAAATCTCAATTCGCTCGACCTTACTAGCTTCAACACTCCGAAGGTGGAGCATATGTCCTATATGTTCCTTAACTGCTACGCTCTCACAACCATCTACGCCAGCGACAATTTTGTTACGGGAAAGGTTACTGATGGTTCTAGCATGTTCTCGGGCTGCACAAACCTCAAAGGTTTTATACATTATATGAGTAACCCAGACAAAACCGACCAAACCTACGCCAACTACAAGACTGGCTATTTCACCAAGCTGGTAGGCAAGAATGGCGATGAGAAGATAGGAGCAACGGGAGAAACTCTTGCTACGGAGAATCTCGTACTTGACGACGATAAGGATTTCGTGGCTTACGAGCCGTTCGCAGCCAAGGCTGCATCTTACAACCGCACAATGAAGGAAGGCACCACCTGGGCAACGCTCTGCCTGCCATTCGAGGTATCTCTCGCAAATCAGAACTTCCGTGCCTTCAAGCTTCTTTCAGCTGATGATGTTACAGAAACCGTAGAACTCGAAGAGATTGAGGGAAGCATCGCTGCTGGTACTCCTGTTATCATCAAGATGAAGGATGGAGCAACCGAGCTCAAATTCACTGAAGCCGACAAGGAGATTGCAAAAGACGTTCAGACTGCTGAAACTGCTGACGCCAACTACAAGCTCCAGGGCATCTATACCCAAAAGGAGTTCAGCAAGGATACTGATAACAACTGCTATATCGTGAAGGGCGCCAAGCTGATGAACCCAGCCAAGCTGTTGGATAAAACAACAACAGAGTCTGTGGGCAGCAAGCCTTTCCGTGCTTACATGGTAGATAACTCATCTGCTCCTGCAGCTGGTGCCAGAATGTTCAGCATCAGCGTCGGCGGCAGCACCACAGCCATCGAGCAGTTGGAGACTACAGCAGATATCAAGGCTGAATACTACGACCTCCAGGGCCGTCGTCTACAGAATTTGCAGAAGGGTGTGAACATCGTAAAGCGTGGCGGCAAGACCATGAAGGTTATCATCAAGTAATAAAAAATAGTAATAAAAATAGATATGGAAAAGAAAAGATATATCAAGCCAGTGGTTAGCGTCATGGAAATGGAAACCACAGCCATCCTCGCCGGCTCTGTTATCCGGAAGGCGGGAGAAGAGGATTACAGCGATGAAAATGTGAAGGATTTCTGGGATAATCCAACTGATAAGAGAATTTGGGCAGACTAGCCCCTGATTCTCTATCGTATCCCCAGGCAGCACATCTGATGCCTGGGGGCTTTTTCTTAATTTTTATCAGAAATCTCTTGCTGATATGAAAATAAAATCGTAACTTTGCGGTATCATTTTAAAACAGAAAGGTTATGAAGTACTTAGACCCTAAGGCAGACCTCACGTTCAAGAAGATATTCGGCAATCATCCTAAAAGACTGATCAGCCTCCTGAACGCACTCCTGCCACTCAGCGAAGAAGAGCAGATACATGAGATAGAGTATCTGCCAACGGAACTTGTGCCCCAGCTAGAAGGGGGCAAGAACACCATAGTTGATGTACTCTGCACAGACGTCAGAGGCAGGAAGTTCTGCGTGGAAATGCAGATGGAATGGTCTGACGCATTCCAGCAGCGAGTACTGTTCAATGCATCCAAGCTCTATGTGAGTCAGGCTAAAAAGGGAGGAAAATACAGCGAACTCCAACCCGTATATTCCCTCAACCTGATAAATGATATCTTTGCGCATGATACTCCGGATTTCATCCACAACTACCGCATCGTGCACGATAAGGATAGCAATAAGATCATCGAAGGCTTGCATTTCACCTTCATTGAACTCCCTAAGTTCACTCCTCATTCCATTGCCGACAAGCGCATGATGGTCTTGTGGCTCCGTTTCCTCACAGAAATCAATTCCAATACGAAGGATATTCCTGCCGACCTGCTCAATGATCCAGAGATAGGAAAAGCCGTAGAAGATCTTGAAGTTTCCGGCTTTACAGATGCCGAGCTCCGTGCCTATGACAAATTCTGGGATTCGGTAAGTGTTGAAAGAACCCTCCTGGATGACAGGTACCAGAAAGGAATGGAAGAAGGCATGGCAAAAGGCGAAGAAGTAGGCAAAAGCCAAAGAAGTATTGAGATTGCTAAGAATATGCTGGCAAAAGGTATGGATGAGGCGACAATCCAGGAAATAACTGGTTTGACGGAAGACCAGATACTGCAGATTCAGTAGATACAATGCCTGATGATAAATACGGAAAGCCCCCGGAGCTATTACGCTTCGGGGGCTTTTTCCGCTTTCTTCCTTATACTTCCTTCCAATCTACCAATCCTTTTCCCTTATCATCCAGTTCTATGGCAAGGGCGATTACTTTTCGCTTATCAGCTTTGAATGGCTCGGCATACTGCTTGGCTTTTATCTGTTCCGTGGCAGCATCCACGCCACCGTTGTTGCTCAGCTTCAATTCAAGCACATAGATAAAGTTGGTAGTTTCTACCACCATATCAATCCTGCCCGTAGCAATCATCTTCTCCACTTCCACCCGGCAGCCGATGGCATTGAAGATGGTGCTCAGAATCAGGCGGTAGCGCTCTTCCATATCCATGCTGGCAAGCTTCTTGTTGCTGTAAGGTACATCCGCAATAAGCGCCTTCAGGCATTTCATGGCTTCGGGGAGATTGCCAAGCTTTAGGGAGTACAACAACATATTCTGGGTTGATATTACTAGTGCATTCGATTGTAAAGTCAAGGCAGGCAATACAATCTTGTATAGAGCCTTTCGAACTTCATAGTTTGGAATGCCTAGCAAATAAATCTCATCCATATACCCCTTTATCGTAAGATACCCCGACTGATAGAGGAACAGTTCCGCTCCGCCACCTGTTACGTCGGAAGTCTCCAGTGTATCGCTGTCTATCGGACAATTCTCAAAATCTTTCAGTCTCATTTCTATATTATCCACAAATTTAGGGAGTAGCGAGGTTGCGCCCGATGAAGCCCAGTAGTTCTTCAGTTTGGAATCAGCGAGTGCATTGATAAGACTGAATGGATTGAAGACATCAACCATGTTTTCATGACAGAAATGATAGCCATCATAATAAGCTGTCAATTGTGCTACGGCTTCATCGAAAGTCCATCCCTTGCTTGTTGCCAACTTGTTGATTTCCGGCTTGAAATCACGCAAAACTTCTTCCTTGGTGATACCGCAGAGAGCCGCATATTCCGGCTCAAAGCTGATGTTGCTCAGATTGTTGAGCACTGAGAAGAGAGAAATCTGCGTAAACTTGGTGATGCCGGTAATGAAGACAAACTTCTCGTATTTGTCGTCTGCTTTGAGAATGGCAAAAACCTCTCTATAGATAGCGGTACATGCTTCGTGATAAGGAGTCTTCCAGGAATGCTGCAATGGCGAGTCGTATTCATCGATGAGGATGGCAACCTGCTGTCCGGTTTGCTTATATGCCCCCACGATTATTGCATCAAAGCGGTCAGCAAGACTATCTGTAGGGTCAGGAGCCAATGAATATTCTCCTTCGTATTGTCTGAATATATTATTGAGATAAGAGCGCAATGTTTCCGGCTCTGCGCCTGCACGACTCATATCCAGTCTGATGACAGGTCGCTTCACCCATTCCGTCTCCATCTGCATGATCTTCAACCCCTCAAAGAGTTCCTTCTTGCCCATGAAGTAGGCTTCGAGCGTATCTACCAGCACTGATTTACCAAAGCGTCGTGGGCGGATTAGGTAATTATAAGTTTTCCCCTTGTTGGCAAGTTGTCAGATGATATCTGTCTTGTCAACATAAAGATATCCACCCTTTCTGATTTCCTCGAAAGACTGGATGCCTACCGGCAATTTTCTATCGTTAGTCTCTACCATAATTCCTAATCTTTGTTTTCCAATTGCAAATTTACGATTATTTTTCCAAACCGCCATGCTTTTTCCTCTTTTTTTCCCCCATATTGCGTATAGTGTATTTCTATATGGGTGAAGAGGGGTGAAGAGTGGGTGAAGAGATAAAGAAAACTCTTCACCTCCCGAAACCCCGATAAACAGAGGGGTTACGGGCGAGAAGGTGAAGAGTGAAGAGATAAATCGGGATTGCTTAAATAGACAGAGAATTAAAAATTGTATTTTTCTCCTAGCATTTTATGGATAGTCTGAATGAGAATGTGGAAGGCTGGCTGTGCCATGGCACCATGACCATATCCGCCCAATTCGTAAAGCTGGGTGTCTGGGCGTCCTATCAGATTCATCATGCGCCACATATATGCATTTTCTTCATAACGGCCAAATAGTTCTATGTTGCGATCGCCTGTTATCAACACCAAGTGAGCTGCATCCTTGCGAACATGATAGAGTGGGGCATACTTGTCGATAGTTGGTTGCAGATTATCGATGCCGTTCATCTTGCGATAAGCAAAATGGCTAATCATCTGACCGCTGAATGGAATCAGACCGGCAATGTTGTTGGCATCAACTCCATAACGTGAAAGCCAAGTCTTATCTAATCCTAACATGGTTGTAATATAGCCGCCGGCAGAATGTCCCGAAACAAATATTTTCTTTGCATCTCCACCATATTGACTGATATTTTGGAATACCCATGCCAATGCAGCTGCACAATCATCTAGGCATTCGTCTATTTTTACCTTGGGAAGTAAACGGTAGTTTACACCTACTACAACAAAGCCTTGTTTCTTCAGCAGTCCGGGAATCTCTTTTTGGCCACTGGTCAATCCGCCTCCGTGATACCACACTACTACAGGTGAGTTTTTTTTACTCTTGTCATAGCAGATGTCGAGTTTGCAACGTTCTTTGATATAAGTATCTTTCCCATTCTTATATTGAATGTTGCTTGTTGTCACTTCGTCAGAAGAAATGGACTTCTGCGCATTCACGTTCAAGACCATAAAAGTCATGAATATCATCCATAAAACCTTTTTCATAAGTTGCTTTTGTTTAAATTATTTGGAATTTAGAAAAAATATTTGCAAATGTATACATAAATAAAGTAAATAGCAAATTTTGAAGAAATAATGTGATAATATTAACACAAATTAACTGGGAAGTTTAGGATGCTCCTTAATAATTTTGCCTTTTACAATTATAAATCTACCACTTATATTTAGAACTATGAAAAATGTAAAGTCCTGATAATCAAATGCAGTTATAAAAACAGGTGGTCATTTTTACCACTTAATTATTTAATCAACCAACAAATATCAGACATTTTATATACTTTTGCAATCGGAAACCAATCATGGATGGGTTCCCGACTATCAGACAACAATTTTAAACATAAATGAGAATAACTAAAGTTTAAATTATGAGAAAATCAAAAAGTAATGCGATGTTGCGAGGATTAGCAGCCTCAGCACTCGTCCTAATGGTCTCAGCGACAGCTTGGGGACAGAAGGTGAAGATTACGGGTACTGTAATCGACAATACCAATGAACCCGTTATCGGAGCTTCGGTTCTGGAGAATGGTACCAAAAATGGTGTTGCTACAGACCTGGATGGTCACTTCACCATCGAAGTACAGCCAGGTGCCAGACTCAAAATTTCTTATATAGGTTATAAGAATAAGGAAGTGAAAGCTTCTAACGGCGTACAGATTATGCTCGAAGAGGAGTCTAATATGCTCAACGAAGTGGTGGCTATCGGTTACGGCTCTGTCAAGCGTAAGGATGTAACTACTGCCGTATCCAGTGTGTCAGCTAAAGATCTTGATACCCGTCCTATCGTATCTGCCGCAGCAGGTATGCAGGGAAAGGCAGCCGGTTTGCAGATTTCGCAAGCCAACGGTCAGCCAGGTGCTTCACCAACCATACGTGTGCGTGGTACCACCTCTTTAAATGGCAGCAATGATCCGCTCTATGTAGTAGATGGTGTGCCAATGACCAATATCGACTTTCTGGCAGCTGATGATATTGATAATATCCAGGTATTGAAGGATGCTTCTTCTGCAGCAATCTATGGATCCCGTGCTGCCAATGGTGTCATCATTATCGGTACAAAGCAGGGTAAGGCTGGCGTAGCCAAGGTTTCTCTGAATGCTCATTATGCATTTAATACCGTACGCGATAACCAGGAATCTCTTAATGCGGCTCAGTATAAGGAGCTGATGGATGAAATCGGTTTGGTGAAACTGCCTGAAGGCTTGAAAGACCAGACCGACTGGAAAGACGAGGTGTTCCGTACGGGTAATGTACAGGACTACCAGCTTTCTATTACCAATGGTACCGACAAACTGAGATACTTTATCTCGGGTGGCTATACAGGCGAAAATGGTGTTATCAAGAAGTCAAGCTATCAGCGTTACAACTTCCGAGCATCTGTAGAGAACGATATACGTAAGTGGTTGCGACTCAATGCCAGTGTAACTTATTCTGATTATACCAACAAGGGTACAGGTATCATTTCGGGTGCCGGTTCTAACCGAGGCGGCGTAGTAACCGCTATCGTCAATACGCCAACCTATGCACCGGTATGGAATCCGGAGAATCCTAGCCAGTTCTACAACAACTTCTATGGCGTGAACATTACCTCGCCAGCAGAGAATATCGCCCGTACTCAGAATAATAAGTCGGCTTACAACCGATTGTTGGCAACCGGAAAGGCTACTTTCACCTTTATGCCTGAACTGACTTATAACACATCTCTCTCGTTCGACCGTACACAAGGAACAACAACCAACTTCCTTGACCCGATATCTACCACCATCGGCCGTCAGGAATTCGGTACAGGATATGATGGTAGAAACATCAGCAGCGTTATCGTATGGGACAATGTATTAAACTATAAGAAGGCATTCGGAAAGCACAGTCTGGATGCGATGGCTGGTAGTTCCTGGACACAGAGCAAGTGGAGCCAGAACTATATCAATGGTAGTAACTATGCCAACGATCTGTTCCCAACCTTGAATGCAGCCAACAAGATTTCCTGGACAGGAACCGGTTCATCAGCTTCTGATTGGGCAATTCTCTCAACATTCGCCCGTTTGCAGTACAACTGGAATGATACCTATATGGTAACCGCTAATATGCGTGCTGATGGTTCTTCCAAGTTGGCACCTCATCACCGTTGGGGCTACTTCCCATCATTCTCTGGTGCCTGGCGCGTAAGCAATGAGAAATTCATGAAAGATATCAAGTGGATTGACGACTTGAAGATTCGTGGAGGCTGGGGACAGACCGGTAACCAGAGTGGATTGGGCGATTACAGCTATCTGGCAAGATACAATATCAATCGTGTGCAGTGGTTTGGCGAGGGAAATGATGCCAATTCTACTCCTACTTTCTCACAGGGCAACCTGAGTAACCCTGAGCTGACTTGGGAAACAACAACCCAGACCAATATAGGTCTCGACTTGACCGTACTGGGCAACCGCCTCACCTTCTATGCTGATTACTATTATAAGAAGACCAAGGATATGTTGATGAACATCACCTTGCCGGCAGGTAGTGCTGCAGCAAGAAACCTGACCTATAATGGCGGTTCGATGATCAACAAAGGCTGGGAGTTTGCCATCTCTTCACAGAATCTGACAGGCGCCTTGAAGTGGAATACAGATTTCAACATCTCATTCAACAAGAATAAGTTGGAGAGCCTGTCTCTGACTCAGGTATATTATGAAGCCACGACTACCGATTTCGTCAACGAACAGGTGGTTCGCAATACGCCAGGTAAGCCATTGGGCAGTTTCTGGGGATATGTAGCAGAAGGTGTGGATCCCGAGACCGGTGATATGAAGTATAAGGACGTGACCGGTGATGGTCTGGTATCAGCCAGTGACCGTACTTATATCGGTGATCCGAACCCAGACTTCACCTTCGGTTTGACCAATACCTTCTCTTATAAAGGCTTGAATCTCAGTATTCTTATCCAGGGAAGCTATGGCAACGATATCTACAACGTTTCACGTATGGAAACCGAAGGAATGTATGATGGTAAGAACCAAAGCACCAAGGTGCTTGCTCGCTGGAGAGTTCCTGGTCAGATTACCGATGTGCCAAAGGCTAAGTGGGATATCCGCAACTCAACCTACTTCGTAGAAGATGGCAGTTATCTCCGTGTAAAGGATATTTCTCTCTCTTACGATGTGCCTCGCAAACTGATTTCTCGCTTCGGTCTGACCCGTCTGCAGCCATACGTATCAGCAACCAACCTGCTTACCCTGACCGACTATTCAGGTATGGATCCGGAGGTTAACCAGTATGGCAACAGTGGTAGTGTGCAGGGCATCGACTGGGGTACATATCCACTCAATAAGAGTGTAGTATTAGGTGTAAAAGTAGAATTCTAAACATCGACAACAATGAAAACATATCATACAATCAAGACATTGGCGCTCGGTGGCATCGCAATGTTCTCTTTGGCAAGTTGCTCTCTCGACTACGAGCCATTATCAGAGCCATCAGAAATAACACAGGGTGGTCAGACAGAGACCTCAACAGCCGTATTGAAGGACAAGGCTGCTGCAGATGCACAGCTCAAATCGCTCTATGAGTTGTTCCGCAACCGTCAGGAGCATACCCATCTCGACTATCTTCTGATAGGCGATTCACATAGTGATAATGCTTATGCCGGAACTACCGGTGCAGAGGTGGTACCTTATGAGACCAACTCTATCGATGCCAGCAACTCGGTATTGAGCCGTGACTGGAACCGCTATCTGGAGGATATCGCCAAGGCAAATGTGCTGATCAATGGTGTTGAGCAATTGAAGGAGAACGGTAAGATATCAGAAGCTGAATATCATTCCTATAAGGCACAGGGCGAAATCTTCCGTGCCCTGATGATGTTCCGAATGGCTCGTCTGTGGGGTTCTTTCCCAGTCATTACGACCATCGCAAAGACCATCACATCCGAGAATATCAATGAGGTATATCCTACCTATTATCCTCCTCGCAAGACGCCGAAGGAATGTTATGAGCAGATTATTGCCGACTTGACGGATGCTGAGCAGTATGCACCGGATAATGATAATTCAGACCGCACCAAGATGACCAAGACCGTGGCTCAGGCTATGCTTGCCAAGGTTTATGCCGAAAAGGAAGTGCAGGATTATGACAAGGTAATCGCTTATGCCGACAAGGTGATGAATACAACCGGTGTAGAGCTGGAAGACAGTTATGAAACTCTTTGGGGCTATGATGAGACTGCAAAAGACTGCATGAAACGCAATACCAAAGAAGGTATTCTGGAGGTGCATTGGACAACCGGTAGCGGAAACTGGGAAACCTGGATGTACGGCCGTCAGTTAGACAACTGGGACTACTACTTTACCTGGGCAAAGTGGATTACTCCTTCACGAGACATCATCAATGCCTTTGACAAGGAGGGTGATGAGGTCCGTAAGAATCAGGCTATCGTATATTATGCCTGTACCTGGAGCAACTATTATCCAGCTTCCAACTATCCGTTCATGTATAAGTTACGCTCTTCATACAATAATATTTACTGGGTTCGTCTAGCTGATATTATCCTGATGAAGGCTGAGGCAGAAGCCTATAAGGGCAATCTTGCCGAGAGTGCGAAACTCGTGAACCAGATTCGCAAGCGTGCCAAACTGAAGGAACTGACATCCGACAAGACTGGCAGCAAGGAATCTATGATAGAGGCTGTTCTCCATGAGCGCCGTCTGGAACTTGCCTTTGAGGGAGAACGCTGGTTCGACCTCTGCCGCAACAACAAGGTCGAGAAGTTTCTCAACGGAATAGACAACCGTGACAGCGGACGCATCAGACAGGTGAAACAGTTTGACAGCAACTCATACCTGTTGCCAATCCCACAGACCGCTCTTGACCAGAATACCAATCTAGAGCAGAATCCAGGTTACTAAGCTAACCTGGATAGCTTTCAACTCAAACCGTTATTAACAAATAATAGAAGAAACGAATATGAAATACTATAGCAGTAAACTGATGATGCTGGTCTGCGCAACAGCTTTCTCTGTGACAGCTTGCAGCAGCAGTAACTCCTTCTCAGATCCTGTAGACTTTGATACTCCTAGTGAGGCACCAAATCCGGTACCGGCACAAGGTACAGCCAAAACTTTCATTACCACAGCCGATGGAGTCTATTCATTGGCACAGGGTGAGGTGAAGTTGTATAATGGAGTATCTATGGCACCAACCACCATCGAACTCGATTTAAATAAGAAGTATCAGACGATTGATGGATTCGGTTATGCCATCACTTATTCATCCTGCTATAATCTGATGCAGATGAACCCAGAAGCACGTCAGGCTCTCTTGAAGCGCATTTACTCTACCACAGAGGGTTATGGTGTAAGTTATGCCCGTATCTCTTTGGGATGCAATGACTTTTCAAGTACTGAGTATACCTATTGCGACACGAAGGGCAGCGAGGCTGATCCTATCAGCAACTTCGCGCTCTATAGCGATGAGAACGATTATGTGATTCCGGTGTTGAAGGAGATTCTTGCCATCAATCCTAATCTGAAGATTATCGCAGCTCCCTGGACTTGTCCGAAATGGATGAAGGTGACAGATATAAACACCAAGAATCCTAAGGATTCATGGACTGATGGTCATCTCAATCCTGATTATCGCGAGGTTTATGCCAAGTACTTCGTGAAGTTTATCAATGTGATGAAGGAGAAAGGTATCAATATCTATGCTGTTAGTCCGCAGAATGAGCCATTGAACAAGGCTAACTGTGCATCTCTCTATATGCCTTGGCAGGAAGAGGCTCCTTTCGTAAAGGAATTGGCAGCGCAGTTTAATAAGAATAATCTGAAGACCAAGATTTATGTCTTCGATCACAACTACAACTATGACAAGATTGCCGATCAGGAAGATTATCCTGTGAAACTCTACAATGCTATCGGTGATAACTTTGAGGGCTCAGAGCTGGTTGTAGGTGCTGCTTATCATGATTATGGCGGCAACAACAGCGAGTTGACTGATATCCACAACCAGCGTCCTGACAAGGAACTGATATTCTCGGAAACCAGTATCGGAACCTGGAATAACGGACGTGACTTGAGCAAACGACTGATGGCGGATATGAAGAATGTGGCGCTCGCTACGGTAAACCAGAATTGCAAGGCTGTGCTTGTATGGAATCTGATGCTTGACAATAAGATGGGACCTAACCTGGATGGTGGATGCCAGACCTGCTATGGTGCTATTGATATCAATCAGAATGGTTACAACCAGTTGAGCTACAATTCTCATTATTACATCATTAACCACATGTCTAGTGTCGTTGCTCCTGGTGCGGTTCGCATTGGTAATACGTCCCGCACCGTTAATGACAGCAAGATTACACATGCTGAGTTTGTTAATCCTGATGGTAGTTATGCTGCTGTCATTATCAACGAGGGAGATGAGGCTAAGTCAATCAACCTCAGTGATGGAACTCATAATTTTACCTGCAAGGTTCCTGCTAATGGTGTGATTTCTTGCAAGTGGAATAAGTAATCCATAAACTATAGTAAATGATTCATTAAAGATACAATCATTATGAAACATATCAGATATTATATCATGGCGTTGCTCGCCCTGCCACTGATGGCATCTTGCGGCGATGATGATTACAGTGCGCCTACTCCTGTCGGTAATCCAGTGATGAGCTATACGGCTCCTGCTACAGCTGTATGGATGGGCGATGAAGTGGAGGTGAAAGTAAACTGCAAGGATGATGGAGGCGTGGCTCTCTCTACCTTGAAGGCAAATCTTCTGTTTAGCGGGCAGAGTGTAGATGAAACTACCATCCGTACCAAGGAGGCTGGTGAATATACTGTCAAACTGAAAGTACCTTATGCACAGAGCGTTCCTGATGGAAAGGTGGATATTCAGCTTACTCTGCAGAATGTATCAACCAAATCGAATACGGAGACCTTGTCGTTTGACATCAAGCGCCCTCACTTCAACAATCTGCAGTTTGTGAGTGCTGATGGTGTTAAATATGACATGACAGAGAAAAGCGACTTTGTTTATCAGGCTGTTCTTCCTAGCAGCAAGAAGACCTTCAAGGGATATTTTGCAACGAAGGATGGAAAGTTTGTCTTCGGTTCCAGCACAGGTAAGGATATCAGTTTGGGAGAAACAGGCAACTTCAACTTCACTTCTGAGAATATGAGCGATGTAGTTGTCACTTTCGATGCCAAGAACTATACGGCTGGTCCTACCGATGTATTGCCGGTTACCATGCTTGATTTTGCCGATTCTGATGCAGGTAAGACTTGGGTGGGTGATATCAAGCAAGGTGCTACCTGTAACCTTACTGTTAACGGCAATAATCTGCCAGATGACTGGTATTATGACAGCGACTGGTTCCAGAAAGAAGAGGATGGAAGCTATACTTTCAAGGCTATTACCGGCAGATATACTATTTTGGCAGACTTTACCCATAAGTCATTCCGCATCTGGACTATGAATGGAAGTAAGCCTATGTCACTGAATGGCGATGGTACTGGTGCACTCTGGATTATCGGTAATGAAGGTGTCAACAAGCCAACTTGGGACGCTGTAAATCATAGCTGGTGGACAGGTGTAGATTCTGATGTCTGCCTCACTCCAATCAAGGATAAGGTATATCAGGTTACACTCACCGTTGGTAAGCAGCTCAGAGCTACTGACGTAAACTTCAAGTTCTTCGGTCAGGCAGACTGGGGTATTGAGTTCAAGGGTAAGGATCACAGCCATCTCATCTCAACTGAGAGCGAGGTATTCGGCATCGGTGACGGTAACGGTCACGACAACGGCAATGTTTACCTGAAAGATGGAGTAGAACTGAAGGATGGCGAGACATACGTTCTTACTGTAGACTTGACTGCCGGTGTAGACAAGGCTGTTCTCAAAGTAGAAAAGAAATAATATGTAGGTTTATAATCATTCATAAGCATTTTAGGTTTTAGTTTGATAATTTAGGTATAAAGCTTTGTTTAAGGCTGCTCCAAACCTTTTGGGGCAGCCTTTTTTTTGAGAGGTGCAAGGATGTAAGAACAACAAAAGTAAAAAAGAATATCAAAAAAATGCTTGAAAATTTGGAAATGTACCCAAAAAGCTATACCTTTGTCTCTTGAATGTCCTATACAGCAGTAAGGGCTGGATCTAATGATACCTATACAACAAAATATTATCAACTAATGATGGAAAGATTATTATCTATATTGTATATCTGGTGTTTCGCTACACTTACATCATGCTTTGCTCAGAAGGAAAGCATCAGTGAACTGTATACCCAACTTGATCGGGCAATAGAGCAATCCCAGCACTATACCAAACTGAAAGAAAGCAGCATCGCTCAGTTGAAGGAATTGATTCATCAGGAGAACAATCCGAAGTTGCTCCTCAATACTTATCGCAAAATCTATTCAGAATATAAGTCCTATCAGAGCGATTCTGCTGTGGCTTATATTCAGAAAGCTATTGTGTTGGCTCAGAAGGAAGGACTGCCGGCTGAAGTTGCTGGATTGAAAAGTCAGTTAGCTTTACAGTATTCTACAGCCGGAGCTTTTGCTGAGGCTTTGGAGGTGCTCAATCATATAGATAAAAAGACATTGGATGAATCGAATCGGAAAGATTATTTCATCGCCTATTACCATGTCTATGGTGAGTTGGGCTTTTCTAATATTCATGTAGATACTGATTTAAGTCAGAAATTCTTTAGTCGTCAGAATGCATATCGGGATACTTTGTTTGCTATCCTTCCACATCATAGCGAAGATTATCTCATGCGTAAAGAGGTGATGCTTACCAGTCAGAATAAATGGGATGAAGCACTGAAGGTGAATGATGAACGGTTGAAAATGTGTAAGGAGGGGAGTCATGAATACGGCATCGTAGCCTACTATCGCTATCTGATTTACCGTTCTCTGAAAAACGAAGAAATGAAGAAATATTGGTTACTTAAATCTGCCATATGTGATGTGAAGTGTGCTATCAATGATCAGGCTTCGCTCTGGATGCTCGCCGATATTCTGAGTCAGGAGGGAGATGTTGAGCGTTCTTATAAATACATCAACTTCTCTTGGAATGCCAATAAGAGTTTTAGTACGCGTATTCGCAGTTGGCAGATTTCGCCAGTTCTTGGTACCATCGATCATAATTATCAGGCACAGCTCAAGAAGGCAAACCAGCGTCTTGTCTTTGCCATCATCTGTGTCAGTCTTCTGGTTCTTTCATTAGGTGTTTTGGCTTTCTATGTCAATAAGCAGAAGAAATATGTTACCATAGCGAGAAATGAACTGAAGAAAACGAATGAACAATTGGAGGAACTGAACAAGAAACTTTCTGCTACCAACGAAATGTTGAAGACTTCGAATGATAAACTGAATGAGTCAAATGGTGTGAAGGAAGAATATATAGGTCAGTTCCTGGGAGCATGTTCTCATTATATTGACAAACTGGATAAGTTGCGTCTCCATGTCAATAAAATGGTAAAGAACCGTGAATATCAGGAACTTTATTCAATGACGAGAAGCAGTGAACTGAAGGAACACGAGTTGGGAGAACTCTATACAAATTTCGATAAGGTCTTCCTGCATCTGTTCCCGAATTTCGTGGAAGACCTCAATAGTCTTCTGAAGCCAGAGGCACAAATTCATCTTACTGATGCAGCGAAACTTCCGGCAATGGTGAGGGTATTCGCCTTGATAAGACTGGGTATTGATGACAGTACGAAGATAGCAGAATTCCTACATTATGCAGTTAATACGATATACAATTATCGGGCAAAACTGCGTAATGGAGCTATTGGTGAAAGAAATGAATTTGAGAAGAATGTGAAAGAATTAGGAACGATAAAAGGAAAAGAATAATATATTGAGCCCCTTTTTAAAGTGGGCTCAGTAAATGATGTAATAAAGTTGGTTAAAAATGTAGTAAAAATGCTTGTTTGCTTGTCGTTTTTTAGTATCTTTGCGATGAAAAATAAAACTCAAGTGTGGAAAATGTGGAGAATTTCACGAAAGAAGTATCAGAAATGTGTAAACTTACACATTTTCCGCACTTTAACGATGGAGGTGCTAAAAAATGTTTAATAGAATAATTATTCAAGAATTAAAACAATGGAGAGCTAAAAAAGACCGTAAGCCATTGATTATGCTGGGCGCTCGACAAGTAGGAAAGACTTCTGTACTTCAGAAGTTCGGAGAAGAATATTTTGAGCATTGCGCATATTTTAGTCTCAATGAAGAAGAGGGAGTCTGCGATATCTTTCGCAAGACCAAGAACCCGCTGCAAATCCTCGAGCAATTGTCATATCTTACTTCAGAACCTATTTTGCCTCAGAAGACTTTGCTTATTCTTGATGAGATACAAGACTGTCCGGAAGCCATTAGCGCAATGAAATATTTCTGCGAAAAGACGCCGGAATATGTTGTGGCTTGTGCTGGTTCTCTTTTGGGGTTGGCTTTTGGTCATCAAGGCTTTTCGTTTCCTGTGGGTAAGGTTGACCATATAAATATGTATCCTGTCACTTTTTCTGAGTTTTTGGAGCAGCGAGATGAAAGGCTTTACCAATATTATATGTCAATAGATAGCTTGGAACCTCTTCCTGACGTTTTTTTTGATAGACTTTCTCAGGCATTTACTGCCTATCGTATATCTGGTGGAATGCCAGCTGCGGCAATGAAGATGATAGAAAAGGATCTGAGTGGCGTGGAAACAACTCTACGTAATATCTTGCAAGATTATTCCTTGGACTTTGTGAAGCATGCTACGCCTTTACTGGCTAATAGGATTTCGCATGTTTGGAAGTCTTTGCCGTCACAGTTGGCTAAGGAAAATAGAAAGTTTGTTTATCAGCTGGTTCGTCCTGGGGCAAGAGCGAGGGAATATGAGGATGCTCTTACATGGCTTAAAAATGCGGGATTGATATATAAGGTAAGCTTGTGCTCTACTCCGCAAGTTCCTTTGAAATCGTATGAAGATTTGAGCATCTTCAAGATTTATAGTCTTGATGTGGGATTATTGAGAGTGCTTGCTGATTTGAGTCCTGAGGCTTATCTGGTTGATAATCCTATATTTAAAGAATATAAGGGCGCTTTGGCAGAGAATTATATTCTTCAGAGTCTAGTGGCTAATGGCGTTAATTGTTCCCATTATTGGGCTTCGGGTAATAAAGCAGAAGTGGAATTTATTGTTCAGCGTGGTTTGGAAGTTATTCCGGTGGAAGTGAAGTCGGGTACCAGTGTCACGGGGCGTAGTTTGATAGAGTATAACAAAAGGTACTCACCTGGTTTGCGCATCAGATATTCGATGCTTAATCTCAAGAGGGATGATTCCTTTATCAACATCCCTCTTTTCCTGGCTGATAGAACGGAGAAACTGATTTTTAAATAATTTTTAATGAGAAAAAAGATAAATGGGTGAAGAGGGGTGAAGAGTGGGTGAAGAGATAAAGAAAACTCTTCACCTCCCGAAACCCCGATAAACAGAGGGGTTACGGGCGAGAAGGTGAAGAGTGAAGAGATAAATCGGGATTGCTTACAACTGATAGAACTTGGTGAAAGCCTTCACGCAATATTCGTGGTCGATAACGCTACCGGTTTCGCGGCAACTGTGCATAGCGAGGATGGCATTGCCCATATCCACACCCTTCAATGGGATGGAAGAGGCGAGGATATTGCCCAAGGTGCTGCCACCTGCTACATCGCTGTGGTTTACGAAACGCTGGCATGGTACACCGGCTGCATCGCAGATGTTGGCGAAGATGGCTGCTGATACAGCATCGCTTGCATACTTCTGGGCTGCATTGAACTTGATGACCGGACCACCGCCCAACTTAGGATGATTCGTAGGGTCGAATTTTTCGCTATAGTTAGGATGCCAGGCATGCGCATTATCGGCTGAAATCATGAAGGCACGCTCTACTGCCTGATAATAAGCCTCTTCTGTATGGCTCTGTGCCAGGGCGATGCGCTGGAGCATATATGAAAGGAATGGACTTCCGGCTCCCTGTTTGGTCTGAGACCCCGTTTCTTCATTATCGAAGATGGCAAGAACCTGGGTGGTATCATTGGCATCTGCTGCAATCATCGCCTCTACACCAGCCCAGCACATAGACAGGTCGTCGAGTCTGCCTGAAGAGATAAACTCATCGTGTACACCGAAGGTGCAGGCTGGAGTGGCATCAGCCAGATAGAGATCGAAATCAAGAACATCCTCTTTCTGGATATTCAGTTCGTTGGTTATCACATTCATCAGGAGGTTACCCTTCTCCAGTTCATCATTGATGATGCCGAGGATAGGGAGCACATCTTTTTGCTTGCTCAACTTCACACCATCGTTTACCTGACGGTTGAAGTGGATAGCGAGATTGCTGATCTGCAGCAATGGGCGCTTCACATGAAGAAGGAGCGTCTGGGGATTCATCGCATTCTCGCCCTTCACGATAACTCTACCTGCCAAAGTGAGCGGACGGTCGAACCAGGTTGACATGATAGGACCGCCATAAACCTCGGTATTCAGTTTTACGATACCGCCCTCGCAAAGCATCTCAGCATTTGGCTTGATGCGGAAGGTAGGCGAGTCGCAGTGGGCGCAGATCATGTGGAAACCGGCATCTGCCAAAGGCTTCTTTCCGATTTGGAAGGCGTAGATGGAAGAGTCGTTCTTAGTAACGAAGAACTTTTCACCCGCTTCAATCTTGCCCAAAGGCTCCTGTGGGTTCATACGGCGGAACCCGTTCTTCTCCAATTCCTCGGAGATATTCTTTACTGCCAGGAAATTCACTGGCGATGCGTCTAGAAAGGATAATAATCTTTTGATCATAGTCTATATCTTTATATTAATATCTTGCAAAGATAATAGATTTTTTTCATTTTATCTCATTATTCTATTTGTTTTTCATTTTTTTGTATTATCTTTGTCTCCAAATAAGATCAATGAATGAATCCTCAAATCCGCAACCTATAGGGTTTAGTGGGATTTTGCTTGCAAAGCGACA
>OGJN01000701.1_pt1 | contig 19854 bp, 10 predicted proteins | sample 1572221 | NCBI WGS metagenome assembly OGJN01 (sample SAMEA2582148, study PRJEB24529) | metagenome | biome: Human gut stool | place: China | collected 2011 | reverse complement strand
AAATCTTTTGTATGTTGCATGACAGTAAAGGACGGATGTGGATCGGCACTTTTGGTGGTGGTCTGGAACTTGCCGAACCCGACGGACAGGGCGGTTATAAGTTCCGTCATTTTCTCAATGAATACTATTCGCAGAAACGCATACGCATATTGATTGAGGACAGACAAGGTTGGATTTGGGCGGGAACGAGCGACGGCATATTCGTGTTCCGTCCCGAAGAACTGTTGGCAAATCCTGAAGCCTACCATCATTACAACTGGAGCAATCGGAGCTTGTTGAGCAATGAAGTGCGGCATATAATGCAGGACAGCAAGGGAAATATCTGGATTGCCGAATCCGGTGCGGGATTCTGTATCTGTACACCCGGCAATGATTACGGTAAGTTGGAGTTTACTCATTACGGCGTTGCCGATGGTTTGGTAAACAGTATGGTACAGGCTTTCGTGGAAGATGCGGAAAGCAAGGTGTGGATTACCACCGAATATGGCGTTTCCTGTTTTTTCCCCGATTCAAAGACTTTTGAGAATTATTTCTTTTCCAGCGACATGCTGTGCAATGTATACAGCGAAAGCAGTGTGTTGAGACTGCAGGATGGCAGGATTGCCATGGGAACCAACCAAGGAGTCACTGTTGTCAATCCTTTGCAAGTGGAGAGTGTGCGGAATATTCCTTCCGTCACTTTCACGGAACTGAAGCTGAATGGTGTTTCGGTAGCTTCCGATGACCCTAATTCGCCTTTGGAGTATTCTCTTGCTTATGTCCGGGACATCCATCTGCGGCATAATCAGAATTCATTCGGAATTAATTTCTCCACGTTGGATTACTCTGCTACGATTCCGCCGAAGTTCAGCTATAAACTGGAAGGGTACGATAAGGAATGGAGCGTTCCGTCCGCTTTGACTTTTGCCGCCTATAAGAATTTGAAACCGGGTACTTACGACTTTCATGTAAAAGCATGCAACGCCGCCGGGCAATGGGGCGAACAGGATACGACACTCCGAATTGTCATTGCGCCTCCTTTCTGGCGTACCGCCTGGGCCTACCTGCTTTATTTCCTGTTGTTGGCTTTTGTACTTTATACCGTCTATCGCATCATCCGTAACATGAATGACTTGCGCAATAAGATAAAAGTAGAGGAGCAACTCACGGAATACAAGTTGGTGTTCTTTACCAATATCTCCCATGAGTTCCGTACTCCGTTGACGCTGATTCAGGCTGCTTTGGAGAAGATGCACCGTGTAGGCAAGATACCCAAAGAGATGGCTTATTCCGTGAAAGTCATGGATAAGAGTACGCAGCGCATGCTGAGGCTTATCAACCAGTTGCTTGAGTTCAGGAAAATGCAGAACAACAAGCTTGCGCTTTCATTGGAAGAAACCGATGTCATATCGTTCCTTTACGAGATTTATCTGAGCTTCAAGGATGCCGCCGAGTCCAAGAAGATGGATTTCAGGTTTATACCTTCCGTGGCGTCTTATAAAATGTTCATCGATAAGGGTAATCTGGATAAGGTGACTTATAATCTGCTTTCCAATGCATTCAAATATACTCCGTCGGGTGGGAAGATAGACTTTTCCGTACAGGTGGATGTTACTGCACATAAGCTGGTTATTAAGGTAACCGATTCGGGAGTCGGCATTCCCAAGGAGAAACGCGACCAGCTTTTCAAACGTTTCATGCAGAGCAATTTCTCCGGTAGCAGTGTGGGGGTAGGGCTTCACCTGACCCATGAATTGGTAAATGTCCATAAAGGAACCATAACGTATGATGAAAATCCGGAAGGCGGTTCTGTCTTCACGGTGACGCTTTCTACCGATATTTCGGTGTACGGGGAAAAAGACTTTCTGATACCCAACAATGTCCTGCTCCGTGAGGAGGAAATGGCGCAGAAGCATTTGTCGGACATAGAGAGAGATGAGGTGATGGCTTCCGCTATAAGTGCGGATACCACACCGGATAGGGAAGAGGCGCAGGAGGAAAACCTGCCGGTTGTGCCTTTGAATAAACGGAAGCTATTGATTATAGAAGATGATACGGATGTGCGTGAGTTCTTGAAAGAGGAACTCTCCGTTTACTTTGAAGTAGTGGCAGAAGCCGATGGAAATGCAGGGTTGGAGCGGGCTTATTCGTATGATGCCGATTTGATAATCTGTGATGTCCTGATGCCGGGCCTGTCGGGATTTGAAGTTACCCGGAAACTGAAAAGCGACTTCAATACAAGCCATATTCCTATTATCCTGCTTACCGCCCTGAATGCGCCCGAAAGCCATTTGGAAGGAGTGGAAAGCGGGGCGGATGCCTATATCACGAAGCCGTTCAGTACAAAGCTGCTGTTGGCACGCGTGTTTAAATTGATTGAACAACGGGATAAGCTGCGCGAGAAGTTCTCAAGCGACCTTTCCATGGTACGTCCGGTTATATGCACGACAGATAAGGACAAGGAATTTACCGACAAGCTGACACGTATCGTAGAGGAGCAATTGGAGAATCCTGATTTCACCGTAGATGATTTTGCCTCTATGATGGCATTGGGGCGGACTATATTCTACCGGAAAGTGAAAGGAGTTACCGGTTATGCTCCCAAAGAGTATCTGCGTGTGATGCGTATGAAGAAAGCTGCGGAGTTGTTGCTGAAAACGGACGTCACTGTTGCGGAAGTGGCCTATCAGGTAGGCATCAATGATCCTTTCTATTTCAGCAAGTGCTTCAAGGCACAGTTCGGCGTGTCTCCTTCGACTTATCAGAAGAATAAGGACAGTGTGTCACAGGCTTGACGGGAGTCGTTGGATGGTATAACCGTCTGTTCCGGCATTGCTATTTGGATAATAGCAATGTGCCTGTTTTTTCGTCTTTTTGGAAATGGATATTGTAATACATTCCGTCTATATCTTCTATGAGCAGTTTGTCGAGCAGGATGGTTTGCAGTTTCTTTCCGGCTTCGGCTATCCTCAGGACACCGCTTGTCTTTTCTCCCGCACCGGAACCACCGTTCCATGAGAGGTGGTACTGGCGCTTTTGACTAAAGTTGCTAAGTGCAATACGGTTGGAAAAGCGGGTAATTCCCCAGCCGTTATCCGTTTCCAACAGAAATGAATTCTCTTCCCAAGAGAATGCGGGAGTGACTTCTTGAAGCGGGGAAATATTGCCGCCGTCATCTTTACAGGCGGTAAACACGGCCGGTAAGATGATAAACTGAAAGGCGAGGATGAATGTATGAATGATTCTTCTCATGATTATGCTGTTTATATGAATTGTTAAGTATTTATTTGTTCAGGGTAAGTTTCAAGATACCGCCGTAGGTAGAGGTGGCTTTTAAATCCAGTTTGCCGTTGTACGCGGACAAATCGACTGTTCCGTTACTCATGTTTACTTTTTGCCCGTTGATGTAGAACGTGGTGAACTCTTCCGCTCCCGGTCCTTCTATGCAGGCAGTGTTGTCGCTGACGTGAATGGCGGCTTCCATGAGCCAGTCCTTTTCGCCTTCGAACGAATAGCCTATTCGGGCGGTATAAAGCCGGCTGCTTTCCGAAGGTTGCAGAAATGTGATATCCGGCAGACTGCCGTCCGCTTTCCGTTCTGCTGTCAATTGGCCGGCGTCCAGACTAAGGAAATCCGCTTCCGTAAGTGTCATGGCTGCGGGGAGGAAACTGTTATTGGCTATTTGGCAACGGCTTTCGTTAATATCGATGATATGTTTTCCCGCACTTCGCGGGCTGTAAGAGAGATTGTTCGTTAGGATATGTCCGTATCCGGCTACATCGACAGCCTCTTCTATCGACTTGCGGTTGAGCATGCAATAATTGGACGGATTCATATAGCTGCTGTTGTTCGACCAGAGAATACCGCCCGGATGATGATTGGCATAGAAACCTTTATTGCTGTTGTAATAGGCAATGCAGTTCTTTACTTCGTGCATCGGTATGACTTCGGGGGCCTTGGGAGTGCTGCTCATACCGTATCCGCCTGCCTTGAAGCCGGTACCGTCTCCTGCTTTGTCGGACATGCCGCCCGGCCGGTAACCGTTGTAAAAAGCCCAGCACTGTTCTATCACGACGGCTTGTCCGGAGTGGATGAGGTCGAAGCCGTCGTCGCTGTTCCACCACGCGCGGCAACCTCTGAATACGTTACCGCTGCCGTTGTTGTCGGGGTGTCCGCCGAATCCGTCTACATTACCGCCTTTGCCGCCGTCCGAAACGGTATCATAGTTATTGTAAGCGTCACAGTTCAGTATAAGATTGCCGGCCCCCTTTACCAGATAGAAACCGATTCCCATACCGTCGTGCATGGACAGGTCTTCATAGATGTTGTTATTGCCGCCCCGGTTGCTGAAACATTCCGATTGGGTGTGTCCCACAATGGTAACTTGCGTACCCACCACTTCGATATTCTTGAAATGCAGGTAGGAGCCGCTGACATAGAATACGCTGATACGTTTTCCGGCGGGCTTTACGTGAGAGAGGTCGAACACCGGACGTTCGCCCGGGTAGCCGAAATAGCAGATGCGATGCTCATTGTCCGTTCCGCTTTTGTCCATCAGGAATACGCAGGCGTAGATGTTTTCTTTCTCTCCCATGATTTGCGATTCTTTTATGGTGTATTTTCCGCCGCGTATATATACGATGTCGCCGGGCGCCGCTTCCGATTGTGCACGTGCCAGCGTTGCGAAGGGAGAATCGATGCTGCCAGCATTGGCATCGTTGCCATTGGTCGCTACGTAATACTCTTTGGCGTTCAGCATTATCGGCAGGCAGAGCAGAAGGAACAGGGTTTTTAATATTTTCATAATGACAGTTGTTTTTTAATGCTATGGATGCAGTCGGGTCTCTTCAGAGGGAACGGCCGTTTCCCTTAAGGGAAACTTCATTTTCCTTTAAGGGAAACTTTGGTTTCCTTGAGGAGAAACGTGCGTTTCCCTTAGGGGAAACAGTTGTTCCTGTCCGGAGAAATGCTCGTTTCCTTCAGGAGAAAACTGCAATCGCTTGTTGTTTAGAACTTTATTCCTTAAATCGGTATCCTCTGAATGTACCTTTCAAATCCGCTCCGAAGTAGAATCCGGGTTGGGTAGGCTGGTTGTAGCCTACATTCTGGGTGGCTATGCTGATACGGTACACAGGGTCTTCGAGGAATGTGTGGAAACGGTATTCCGTGGGAATGGTGCTTACGTATAGACGTAATGCTGTGTTGTCGGTGGTACGTAGCAATACTTCTTCGCGCCAGTCGCCGATGATGTCACCTTGCAGACATGGATTGGATTTGGTTCCGTTATTGCTGGTTGCACCTTCGAAAGTGACAAGTGGCGTACAGGTTTCCACTCTCCAGTTGTATTTACTGATGACATTCCTGTCGAGCATCTCCCGTAGCAAATCTCCGTCCCACCATACAGCCATGTTTATCGGGAGCTTCTTCACTCTGGGTGCCACAACCTCTCCCTTTATATTGCGTATGCCTTCGGAGCGTGCCGACCACATTTCCACTCCGTGCTGGGTGGGGTCGATGTCCGCTGCCATGCAGCGGCCTACATCCGTGCTGTGTGGCAATTGGAAGATGACCTTTCCGGTGGCTGCGTCTCTGAATGTAGAACCGTCTTTCTTGTTTTCGTGACAAGCCCATAGTTGCAGTTGCGGATTGTCGGGGTCGAATTGTGTAAGATGCAGTGCGTCACCGTGTCCCATGCCTGTGGAGTATAATCCTTTTCCGTTGTGGTCTACGGTCATGGAACCGTACACTATTTCATCGCAACCGTCGCCGTCTATATCCGCCACACGCAGGTTATGGTTGCCTTGACCGGCAAAGTGTTCATTGCCCGGTTGGTCGGTATCGAAAGTCCAGTGATTTTTCAGGTTCTTCCCGTCCCAGTTGAAAGCGGCAAGGACGGTGCGGGCATAATAACCGCGGCACATGACTACGCTGGGATGTATGCCGTCCAGGTAGGCGATACATGCAAGGAAGCGGTCGCTGCGATTGGCACGGTTGTCGCCCCAACCTTTCAGTTCGCCCCGTTGGGGAATGTATTCGATGGATTGCAGGGCTTCTCCCGTCATGCCGGAGAATACGGTGAGGTATTCTTTTCCTTTAAAGATACGTCCCTGATTGCGGAGTCTCGGTGCGGGGGGCCGGGTATCTCCTTTCTTCTTCCGGGGAGTGTACATTTCGCCCGGTTCGCGGTAGTCGGCTGTGGTATCGCCTATGACATTGCCTTTGCCGTCTATGCTTCCGTCGGCTGTGCGCATTACTATTTCGGCCTTACCGTCATTGTCCAGATCGTAAACCATAAACTGGGTGTAATGGGCACCGGCACGGATGTTCTTTCCGAGATTGATGCGCCACAGTTGTTCGCCGTTCAGGCGGTAACAATCTATCAGAACTTCGCCGGTATAGCCGTCGTGGGCGTTGTCGTGAGAGTTGCTCGGGTCCCATTTCAAGATGATTTCATATTCTCCATCTCCGTCTACATCGCCTATGGAAGCATCATTGGGCGAATAAGTGTAGGTATCTCCCGCAGGAGTGACACCGTTTGCCGGCTTCTGCATCGGTATTTGGATATAGCCTGTCGGGGCATTGGCGGGTAGGGTATAACGGCCGTTCTTGCGATTGGTTTCTTTTCCTTTCACAACAGGACGTACTTCGTAAGTTGCAGCGTCCGGGCTTGCGTAGGAGTCGTCATAAAACGTTCCGGCATTTACAGGTTCGGGAGTTATCTTTTTGCCATTACGATATACGTTGAATCCGGTATCCATGGGGTCGGACGAGAGGTATCTCCAAGATACGGTGACGGTAGACGCATCCTTGCGGATAGCAACCACACCCCGTCCGAGGTTTTCGCGTTGCAGTTTCTCGTAGTTGTAATTGGGCTGAGCGTTCAAGCTCGCGGCAATCAGTATCGTTGTAATTAGACAAAGCAGGTGTTTTTTCATGTTATCTTTTGCTTCTTGGATTACGGAATATTGTTTTTCGCTGTCAAAAGTAGTGGATATTTTTCTATTAAAGATGTATATATGTACACAAAGCATGGAAAAAGAGTGCTTTACGGATGGTGGATGAAATTACATGCAAAATGGATAAACGTCATGGCAGATTCGGGGTGTATTGTTTACATTTGCAACAAAATCGGGAAATAAACAGGACGGTTTAACTTTAATAATCTAATAAATATTTAATATCATGAAGATGAAAAAGATTTTTTTGACCAGTGCTGTCGCACTGGCTCTGCTAAGCAGTTGCAATAACGATTATGACGGGCAGGATATTGCCGGGACAAAACTTGCGGTGTCGGCCAGCATCGACCAGGTGAATACACGCTTGAGCGATAGCGGTAGCGAGTGGACGGAAGGTGATGCAATCGGTGTCAGCGATAATCTCTCCAATCCGAATCTGAATATCAAATATGTGGCGGGTAGTGCTATGGGTGATTTCACCAGTACCACGGGGATTTATATTTTAGGTAATGAGGAAGTGACGTATACGGCTTATTATCCGTATGCAGGCAATGAAGGTGCGTCTGCTGGAGAACTGCAGTTTAAAATTGTTGATGAAAGTGGTAAGTATGCAGGTCATAATGCGGTAGATTTTATGTATGCTACGGGTACGGCTACGCGGAACAATCCGAAAGTTGCATTCGTGTTCAAGCATCAGATGAGTAAAGTAAGTCTGAATATAACGGATAGCAATGCGCCCGCAACTAAAGCGGAAACTTCTGTCTCCTATACATTGCAAGGAGTGATTATTGATGGAACTTTCAATACCGGAACCGGTGAAATTACACCGGGCAGCACAAAGGGCAATGTGAAAGTGGATGCCGTATTGGGCACTGCTTCTTCTATTATTTTGCCGCCGGTGGCTGCCGGCAATGCGGCAGAACCTATCCAACTGGTGATCGAGGTAGGAGATAAAATCTATGCTGGAAGTCTGACTCCCGCTTTGGATGCTTCTCAGGAATATAAGTATTCTGTTGATTTGAGTAAGACGGAAAGTGGAGAGAACTTGCAGATTGATTCTCCGACTATAGACGGGTGGACACCTAATGATGAAGGAAATATTGATGTGGAAGAAGAGGTTAATTATAATCCTACGCTTGAGGTAGGGGATTTCCTTTGTAAAGATGGTACAACTATTGATAAAGATTATGATTTGGTTCAATTGGATGAAACTGTAAAAGCAAGTATTATTGGTGTTGTATATTATGTGGGTAATCCTCAACCTTCGGTATTGTATGAATATGAAGATGCAGTTGATGCCCTTAAGAGAGATTATCCTTTGTGCACGAAAGGACTTGCCGTTGCCATTAGCAATGCACAAGAGGCAGCAGATCGCTTTGCTACAGCTAAATATAATTACAGCGATTGGTTTAAAGCAGAAGGTGATCAAGTTGCAGAGTCTTACATCGGTTCTGCTTTAAACCTGACATCTGTTTTTGACCATATATTGGGTTATAATAATACACGCGTGATGGAACTTGCTGTTACCGATGTAAATGATAATACTTTGACAGGTGCGGAAAACTTTATGACTATACTTACTCAGTATCGTGAGAATAATGTCGTGGCAGGTACTTCTGCGTGGTATCTTCCTTCTTATGCAGAATTGAAGTTGATGCAGGACAATTATGCGGTTGTATCAGCGAGCATGACAAAAGTGGGGGCTTCATTACCACAATATACTGAATTTGCAAGCGCTAATAATGAAGCATTCTATTGGTCAAGTGACCTTCGCGGTAATTCTTATAATTGGGTATCTCCATTGGCTGATGTGCCGGAAGGTACTAATCTGTATGTAGGTCGTACTTCTGGTAATTTGAAAGGTTATTTCCGCTTTGCTCTTGCTTTCTAAACATATCTCGATAATGAAAAAAAGAATATTTGTCTATTCTCTATTGCTTGTGGCAAGTTCCGTGCTTGCCCAAGCTCAAACTTTCAAATTCGATTTCTCGTCCGATAAAAAGGTACAAGAAGGCTTTACTAAAATAACTCCTGCAACTTTATTTAATAATGAGCAGGGCTACGGCTATGATTTTCAGCCAGCTTGGGACGGTAAAAGTAATAAACCGTTCTTTTTTTCAGTGAATGTTCCCGACGGAAATTATAGAGTGACTGTAACATTGGGGAGTAAGGATGCGGCAGGGAGTACTACAGTTCGCGGTGAATCACGCCGTCTCTTCATCGAAAATCTCAATACCAAGAAAGGAGAGCTCGTAACAGAGACTTTTACAATCAACAAGCGTAATACTATTATCAAGGGAAATCAGAAAGTAAAAATCAAAGAACGTGAGAAGAAAAAATTGAATTGGGACGATAAACTGACTTTGGAGTTTAATGGTGATGCTCCCCGTTTGTCTTCTTTGGTAATTGAAAAAGTGGATAAAATCCCTACCATTTTCCTTTGCGGTAATTCAACGGTTGTAGATAATGATAATGAACCCTGGGCAAGCTGGGGACAGATGATAACCCGTTTTTTTACAGATAAAGTCTGTATAGCCAATTATGCCGAGTCGGGGCTTTCTGCCAATACTTTCATCGGTGGAAAACGTTTGGATAAACTATTGATCCAGATGAAGAAAGGTGATTACCTGCTGGTGGAATTCGGTCATAATGACCAAAAACAGAAGGGACCGGGTAGGGGAGCTTATTATTCTTTCTCCTATTATATCAAGCAATTTATCGATGAGGCCCGTTTGAAGGGCGCATACCCGGTATTGGTGACGCCGACCCGTCGTCGTCAGTATGACAAGAATGGTAAAATCAAGGATACGCATGCCGATTATCCTGCCGCTATCCGGGATATTGCTGCGCGTGAGAATATCCCTGTTATCGACTTGCAGGATATGACAAAAGTGCTTTGCGAAGCAATGGGAGTAGAAGAGTCCAAGCATCTCTATGTGCATTATCCCGCCAATACTTATCCCGGACAGGCACAGGAACTGAAAGACAACACGCATTTTAATACCTTTGGAGCTTATGAAGTGGCAAAATGTGTGATTGAGGGAATGAAAAAAGCAAAGCTTCCCATTGTAAAAGATTTAAAAGCGGATTATATTAACTTTGATCCCTCAAAGCCGGATAAGTTTAAGGATTTTAAATGGAACCTGTCACCATTTACAGAGATAGAAAAACCGGACGGAAACTGATAGCTAACAACTTAAATACATAAAATCATGAAAAAGGAAATTATTACATTGGCATTAGCGGCATTTGCTTTGGCTGGAAATGCGCAGATTTTGAAGAATGACTTATTGAAAGGATACAAGGAAGGAGATAAACTGGAGAAATCCGTTTATAACGAGAAGACGGCTCCGATTGTCATGAATACGTGGTGTGGAGCATTTTCTTCAAAACCCAACACCAATCCGAGTCCTACCATTGGTAAGGAATTGGTTTACGAGGGATATGCGGAAAAAGGTCCGTCCATCAATATAGGCGGCTATCCTGCCGGTACGAAAGGAGCGCGTTTCAGCATTTATTCCATGACTGACGGAAAACAATACGGTCGCGGCACATTCTACTTGTCATGTCTGGTGAATTTCTCCAAGCTCGGAGCAAATGGTATGGCTGATTTTTTGGGACTGAGCGCCAGCTATGTAGGCGGTAGCAATCGTGCCAACATTTATGTGGCTCGTGAAGGCAGTGATAGAATCCGTTTCGGGACAAGCTTGCTGAAAGTGAAAGCTGAAACTACCATGGCTTACGATTATGACAAAACCCATCTGTTGGTGCTGAAACTGGATTATGCCAATCAGAAAGTTTCTTTGTTTGTAGACCCGGAACTGAGTGCGGAAGAACCGGCAGAAGCTTCTTGTATTGCCGAAGGTGATGCGGAGAATGTATTGAAACATGCTATCCGTGCTCTCTCTTTCAGAAACCGTAGCGGTTTCATCGGCAATGTGGGTAATTTCCGTTGGTGCAACAGTTGGGCGGGAATTATTGCAGAGTAATGAGGTTATTTCATTTAACGGACAGATATTGAAAATATCTGTCTGGAATATCAAAAATAAGGTCCGGACTTTCACAAGCCCGGACCTTTTACTTACACAAAAATATTCTATGAGAATCTTATTATTTAATACCTATTTTCTTTGCTTTTTTACCGGCAATACCTAAATCAACCAGCTTGTTGTACATTTCAATACCCAAATATTCGGCAGATTCAGCAGTGAAATGGAGTTGGTCTCTTTGTAATTCGGCTTTAGACATGTCTATGACATAGAAATTCTTGTCTTCTTGGGCAAGTCTGTAAAGCGCAGCTTCCACATCAGCGCTGTATTGCTTGTTGCTACGGGCCACCGTACCGCAGATGAAAGGTAGCTTTTTATATCGTTTGTTCCCGGTTTTCTCCACAAGGAAGCTTCGTACATATGTTACTACAGCCTTTAGGTTTTTATAGTAGTTCTTACCTTTGTGCCGGTCGCTTTCACCCTGATGCCATAAGAAAGCTTTTATCTCATACCCTTCGGGAAGTTTATCCAGTTTATTGTCTATGCACGCTGAGATATTCTCTGTAAATGAGAGCAAAAGCGATTTCCCGCCGGTAGCCGTTGAATGGTTGGCTGCAAGCCATTTCGGGTCGGCCGACCAGTATTTACCGCTTGTGCTGCTACAGCCTGTATCGATGGCGGTTCCACCCAAAGACCATTTTATTACGTAAAACTCTTTTTGAAGTGCCTGCTCCAGCCAGTAATAAGTTACGGCATCATATGCCCAGCGTCCCGGGCGTGCCTTATGTACCATACGGGGCCAGAAGGTTTCGAACTTTCCAGTGATCTGCTGTCCGGCACTTCCGTAACACCATTGGCAATACTTATATTTATTTTGTTGAATATAATCGGGAAGCGCATTGTTTAACACGCGTCCATCCGTATTGGACTGTCCGGCGGTGATGATAATGGTTGCCGGTTGGTTATTCTTTCCTTTTCCGAAAGTGGCCAGCGAACATAAAATTGCTGCTGTCAATAGAATCTTTCTCATGATATTTATTTAGGGGTTGATTTATCTGTTGCAAAATTACGCAACCTTTATCTCAAATACCTGCAATATTATTCAGATATCCTATACATTTATACAGTGTTTGTATAAAACAGTCTGTAAGTGTCGTGAAAGGTACATGGTGGGCTTTTTTGCATACTTTCTGTACATAATTACATGTGCGGATCGGTTCCGACCGCTACTTTTGCAAATGCAAGACACATGAATAGTATTATGAAATATACATCGCAGTTTTTTATATGATAACTTTAATTGACCATGAAAAATAAGATGAGAAAGATTTATGATTTCGGACGAGCAGTAGCCTCAATACTCAGCCTCCTGTTATTCTTGTTATGTGGCGTTACGGCAACGGCACAGAACCGGGAAATCAGCGGAACGGTACTGGATGAGACGGGCCAACCAGCTATTGGCGCTACTGTGGTAGTGAAAGGAACAAATAGCATGACTATCACCGGACTGGATGGACAGTTCCGGCTTTCCGTACCCAAAGATGCCGGACTGTTGGAGATTTCATACGTTGGATATGAAACGGTCAAGTTGGTGTTGAACACTGGAAAAAGCGTGTATAATGTGAAGCTGAAAGTGGCAGACTTGGCACTGGATGAGGTGGTGGTTATCGGTTATGGCACTGCAAAGAAAGGCAATGTAACCGGTTCTATCGCTACCTTGAAAGGGGAGAAAGTGGCTGATCGCCAGAACGAAAACGTACTGTCTTCGCTGCAAGGACAATTGGCAGGCGTGGAGATTACGACAAACAGCGGAGCGCCGGGTGGTGAACTGGAAGTACATATCCGTGGTGCTGCGTCTATCAATGCCAGTGACCAGCCTCTATATGTAGTAGACGGCATTCCTGTAGACGACCTGAATGATTTGAATGCAGATGACATTGAGTCCATTGATGTGCTGAAAGATGCCTCTTCTTCTGCTATCTATGGTTCGCGTGGAGCTAACGGTGTTATCCTTATCAAGACTAAAGAGGCACAGAAGACCGGTAAGGTGAACGTGCAATTTTCCGCTTCTTTCGGTATTCAGCAAATGGAGAAGAAACTGGATGTACTGACACCGGCGGAGTGGATTGCCTGGCGTTCGGAAATCAATAACCAGAATTATGTCAGGGCGTATGGTTCAAAAGGTGCTATGGCTACCGATGATTACGAGATACGTTTGGCTTATACCGGTGGTTCCGTGAATACATCGTATATAAATGATCCCCGTTGGACGCAACCCGGATATGGTGACCTGATGACTATTGACTGGCAAGATGAGGTTTTCCGCTTGGCTCCCAAACAGAATTATACGTTGTCGGTATCTAATTCTACCGACCAGTCCAGTTATCGTGTGAGTCTGGGTTATGTAGATCAGAAAGGTATTGCCATCAACACTTCTTATAAAAGACTCAATTTGCGTGCCAATATGCAGACTACAATATTTAACCGTATTACGCTGGGTGTTAATCTGGCTCCTTCCATGTCGTGGAATAACGGAGGAACGGCGGATGCAGTGGCAGTGCTTTCCATGGTCCCGTTTGCCGAGCCGGAAGCAGGAATTTATACGGGTGCGGAGCCTTATAGCAGATATAGCTGGGCCGGAACTCGTGTCAGTCCGGTAGCTACTTTGGAACGTAAGTCCAGTATGACGGAAGATGCACGTATTAATACTTCCGCATTTATCCGTGCCGAGTTGTTTGACGGTTTGCGGGCGGAAGTAACAGGCTCTTATAATTTCCGTAGTACGCAGGCGCGTAGTTTCTTGCCCAGTTCTATTTCTAACCGTTGGAATACGGGTGAAGGTTATTATGCTACAGCTAATCGTACCGACGGGCGTAACCATTCCTACTTGTTTCAGACATTGCTGAATTATGACAACTCTTTTGGCAAGCATACGGTGGGTGCTATGGCGGGTTTCTCGCTGGAAGCCAGAACTTCTTATTCTTCCCGTCTTGCGGCGACGCATTTTCCCGACAATCTGGTGGAGAGCTTCGATATGACTGATGTGGATCTGACTACGGCTTACGCCACTATCGGATATCCGGGACGTATGGCTTCTTTCTTCGGACGTTTGCAATATGAATACGATAATCGGTATTTGATGACAGCCAGTATCCGTCGTGACGGTTCGTCTAAGTTTGGCAAGAATAAACGTTGGGGCATTTTCCCTGCCGTATCCCTTGCTTACCGTATTTCCAATGAGCGGTTTTGGCCGGAGGATTTTGTTATAAATTCAATGAAAGTGCGTGGCAGTTGGGGGGCCAATGGTAATAACTCTCTCTCTGACGGAGCGGCATTGGGACTGATGTCGAGTGCAAACTATTCTTTGGGTGGTTCATTGATGAATGGTTATGCCATGTCATCGCTCGATGTGGAAGATTTGACATGGGAGAAGGTTTACAGTTGGAATGTCGGTGCCGATTTCTCTCTGTTCAACAGTCGGCTGTCGGTGTCATTGGATTATTATCAGAAGAAAACAAGTGACTTGCTTTATAAAGTGACTATGCCCGGTATCATAGGTTTCAGCGACATGTGGGATAATGTGGGCGAAGTGCAGAACAAAGGTTTTGAACTGGAACTGCAGAGCCAGAATTTAACAGGATCTGTGCGTTGGAGCACTTCTTTTAATATTGCTTACAATAAAAATGAGGTGACAGACTTGGGCAATAATGACAAAATATTCAGTAACAGTAATACGCAGGTATTGATGGTGGGACAGCCTATGCGCAGTTTTTATATGTATGATGCCGTGGGTGTGTACCAGTATTCTGAAGATTTGCGGAAATATCCGGTGCGTAAGGGTACGGCATTGGGTGACGTGCGTTACCGTGACGTGAACGACGACGGTGTTATTAATGACGATGACCGTACGCTGGTAGGCAAGCCTAATCCTGACTTCACTTTCGGTATGACGAATAAGTTGAGTTGGAAAGCATTCGACCTGTCTGTTCTATGTACGGCACAGTTTGGCGGTATGCTTTATAGTATGTCACCGGGACGTTATATGGACAATCCGGGTATGGCTATCTCCCAGAATGTCTTTTCCTGGTGGAAAAATATGTGGCGTTCGGAGGAAGAACCGGGTGACGGTAAGACACCGGCATTGAACTCTACTACCGGTGAATTGCGTGATACGCGCTGGCTTTACAGTTCGGACTATATTCGCATTAAGAATATCACTTTGGGGTACAAGTTGCCGCTTAACCGGAAGATTGTACGTAATGCACGTGTCTATTTCACGGTAGAGAATGTATGGATGTGGGATAAATACGACGGTGGATATTCGCCCGAAAACAAAGGCAACAATGCCTATCCGCAAGCGCGTACGTATACGATTGGTGCCAATTTCAGTTTCTAAAGAAATAACCTTTAAAAAAACATCACTTATGAAAACGATTTATCATATATGTATTTACATCACTCTGCTGGCAAGTACGCTGTTTACTACTGCTTCCTGTGAGGACTGGCTGGAAGTGAAATCGCCGACCTCGCGTCCTACGGTGGATTTCTTTCAGACACCCGTTCAGGCCGAACAAGCGTTGTTGGGTATTTATAACGGCTTGTTGCCTGTTCCCGAATATATTCTGCTTATGTCCGACGGTCGTTCGGATGATGTATGGACCGAACCTGCAGATGATAAACAACGTGACTACGTGGACATCAGTGTCTTCAATCCGAATATATATACTGCCGGAACAATAAACAGCGCTTGGAATGCTTTCTATAAAATTGTTTCCCGCTCAAATCTTTTTCTTGAAAGAGTGGAAAAGCTTGAGTTCAATAGCGGAGAGGATGCCGATATAGACGTAAAAGCCACTTTCATGGCTGAAGCACGCTTTTTACGTGCCTATGCTTATTTTGAACTGGTGCGGTATTTCGGACGTGTACCGGTTGCTACCCAATCCTTAAGTGCGGCAGAAGTAATGAGTACACCGCAGTCTGAACCGAAAGACGTGTATGAGGAAGTGATTATTCCCGATTTGCAGTATGCCATAGAAAATATGAAAGAGCAAGCCTATACAAGCAGTGGGGGGATAGCCGAAGCAGGACGCGCTACACTGCCGGCTGCACAGGCTTTGCTTGGCAGAGTCTGTTTGACTATGGCTGGTTTTCCTTTGTATGATACTGCTAAATTATCACTTGCGGAGGAAATGTTGGGTGATGTTATCCAGTATGCAGAGAAGAACAATAAGTACTGGGCGGCTGACGGTGATACTTGGAAACGTATCTGGATTAGCGATAACGACAACAAATATCATATTTTCGAAGTGCAATATGTGGCGGAAAAGAACTACGGAAATCCGGTCGTATTTATGTCTGTACCCAATGTAGGAACAGACTATATCGGCATTCAGATGTCGGGTAATCGCATAACCTGTTCGGATGCGCTGGCAGCACTTTATGAAGCGAACAGGGCGGATGTGCGTTATGAGGCGACGGTCGACCCCAAGAAGAACTATTTCACAAAGTTTTTCGAACATAAAATCAAACGGAAAGAACTGGGATATAGTGATATCGACGGGCAAATAGTGGATCGTACTTATTTCCCCATCAACTATCCGCTCATCCGTTTAGAAGATGTGATGTTGATGTATGCCGAGATTGTAGGGCCTACGGATGAAGGTGTGCGGTTGGTAAACAAAATACGTACCCGCGCCGGGCTGGCGGAATTGAGCGCTGTACAGAAAACGGAAAATGCTTTCTTGCAGTGTGTGGAAGATGAACGTCGGCGCGAACTTGCCTTTGAAGGTATTCGCTGGCACGACCTCGTGCGTCACAATACATACATGGAAAAGGTACGTGCCAAATTCTCGGACAAAGCAGCCGGAACTTCTGTCTATGATAACTATATCAATAACGTACAGCCGGGTACTTATCTTTATCCTATCCCCGATACGCAAATGAAAGCGAAGGAAGGACTGTATCAGCAAAACGAAGCATATAAGTAATGAATGGCTAAACTAAAAGAATACTAATGAATTATAGCAATAAGAACATGAAGAGCAACTTTTATCTACTTACCTTTCTGTTGATAATCTTTTTCACGATAAACGGTTATGCGGCAGAGCGCAAGAAGTATAATTTTAACAGTGAATGGCGCCTGCAGGTGGGTGACTTTCCACAGGCAAAGAAGCCTGACTTTAAAGATAGCAGTTGGAAGCAAGTTACGTTGCCCCATGCCTTCAACGAAGATGAGGCTTTCAGAATATCCATCGAACAGCATACCGATACGGTTGTCTGGTATCGCAAGCATTTCCGGATAGAGGAACTGAGAGGCAAAAAGGTGTTTGTGGAATTCGAGGGAGTTCGACAAGGTGGGGAGTTTTTCCTGAATGGACAATATTTGGGATTGCATGAAAATGGTGTCATGGCTGTAGGCTTTGATCTTACTCCGTATATGAAGGAAGGAGATAATGTGCTTGCCGTGCGTACGGACAACAATTGGTTTTATCGCGAGAAGCGTACTAACTCTAAGTTTCAGTGGAGTGACCGTAATTTCAATGCCAACTATGGCGGTATTCCCAAAAATGTGTTTTTATATGTGACGGATGAAGTGTATCAGACATTGCCTCTATACAGCAATCTGAAAACAACCGGTGTATATGTATATGCAACCGATTTCGATATCAAGGGTCGTAAGGCGAAGATACATGCCGAGTCTGAGGTGAGAAACGACAGCCGCGAAACACGCAGTTTCAGTTATCGGGTAACTTTGACCGATGCGGACGGTAAATTGGTAAAAACTTTCAATGGGGATAAAACTGTACTGAAAGCCGGAGAGACGGGAACTGTGAAAGCTGTTGCCGACGTCAGCAATTTGCATTTTTGGAGCTGGGGATACGGTTATCTGTACACTGTGAACACGGCTTTATTGGACGACAAGGGAAAGGTTTTTGATGACGTGGTTACTCGTACCGGTTTCCGTAAAACAAAGTTTGGTGAAGGAAAAGTCTGGCTGAACGACCGCGTTATTCAAATGAAGGGCTATGCCCAGCGTACCAGCAATGAATGGCCGGCAGTGGGGCTTTCCGTTCCTGCATGGCTGAGCGACTATTCCAATGGTCTCATGGTAGAGAGTAACGCGAATCTTGTCCGCTGGATGCATGTCACTCCTTGGAAACAGGATGTGGAGTCTTGCGACCGTGTCGGTCTCATTCAGGCCATGCCTGCCGGTGATGCGGAGAAAGACCGTCAGGGACGCCAGTGGGAACAACGTACGGAACTGATGCGCGACGCTATTATTTATAACCGTAATAATCCGAGTATTCTGTTTTACGAATGCGGCAATGAGTCTATCAGTCGCGAGCACATGATTGAGATGAAAGGTATCCGTGATAAATTCGACCCCTTTGGCGGTCGTGCCATCGGTTCGCGTGAGATGCTCGACATTAATGAAGCGGAATATGGCGGTGAGATGCTTTATATCAACAAGAGCAAGAAGCATCCGATGTGGGCTACCGAATATTGCCGTGATGAGGGATTGCGTAAATATTGGGATGAATACAGCTATCCTTTCCATAAAGAAGGTGCGGGACCGCTTTACCGCGGTCAGCCTGCAACGGATTATAACCATAATCAGGATATGCTGGCTTTGGAAATGGTTCGCCGTTGGTATGATTATTGGCGCGAACGTCCGGGTACTGGATTAAGGGTAAGTGCAGGTGGTACGAAGATTATCTTCTCAGATTCCAATACACACTATCGCGGTGAAGAAAATTATCGTCGTAGTGGCGTAACAGATCCCATGCGCATAGAGAAAGATGCTTTCTTTGCCCATCAGGTAATGTGGAACGGTTGGGTAGATACGGATAAGTATCAGACCTATATTATCGGACATTGGAATTATCCCGAAAATACGGTGAAACCGGTATATGTCGTATCGAATGGCGAGCAGGTGGAACTGTTGTTGAATGGAAAATCCCTGGGTATGGGAAAACGTGCGTATCATTTTCTTTTCACTTTCGATAAGGTAGCTTATCAACCGGGTAAACTGGAAGCGGTAAGTTATGACGGAAAAGGTAAGGAGGTAAGCCGTTATACATTGTTCACAGCGGGCGAAGCCGCTTGCTTGAAACTTACCGCTGTGCAGAACCCTGAAGGTTTTCATGCGGACGGAGCGGATATGGCTCTGCTTCAGGTGGAAGTTGTGGATAAAGACGGCAGGCGTTGTTCGTTGGATAATCGCACGGTACGGTTTACCTTGAAAGGTGAAGCCGAATGGCGTGGCGGTATTGCACAGGGAAAAGACAATCATATCTTGGATATGAACCTTCCGGTGGAATGTGGTATCAACCGTGCACTCATCCGTAGCACGACCAAAGCCGGTAAGATTGTTGTCATGGCCGAGGCGAAAGGACTTCCGCCTGCAACGCTTACGCTGCAAACTGTTCCGGTGAAGGTCGTGGACGGGTTGAGCGGCTACTTGCCTCAACTGACTCTGAAAGGAAAGTTGGATAAAGGGGAAACACCGTTGACTCCCTCTTATAAGGATATTAAACGCGACATAGCCATTGTATCCGCTGAAGCGGGTGCTAACCAGACTGAAACGGGAAATAGCTATGATGACAACGAGTTGAGTGAATGGGCGAATGACGGTCAGTTAAGTACCGCTTGGATAACTTATACATTAGCTGAAAAGGCAAGTGTTGATGACATCTGCATCAAGTTGAACGGATGGCGTTCCCGTAGCTATCCTTTGGAGGTGTATGCCGGAAACGAATTGATTTGGAGCGGTAACACGGAAAAGAGCCTGGGATATGTACATTTGGAAGTGGATAAGCCGGTACGTTCCGATAAGATAACCGTCCGCTTGAAAGGAAGTACTACCGATAAAGATGCTTTCGGGCAAATTGTGGAAGTGGCAGGCGGAGCGGCCAATGACATGGAGAAGA
>OGJN01000700.1_pt1 | contig 19855 bp, 20 predicted proteins | sample 1572221 | NCBI WGS metagenome assembly OGJN01 (sample SAMEA2582148, study PRJEB24529) | metagenome | biome: Human gut stool | place: China | collected 2011 | reverse complement strand
CCGCATGACCGTCTGCATGGGATACCCGGCGATGACCCCCAAGTGGGAGAGCCGGGAAACGCCGCCGAGAGGGGGCAGGAAAACCATGTGGGGAGAACGGCTAAACGTTGATTCCTCAGTTACCAGAAAACAATGTGGTCAAATTGACCACATTGTTTTTCTGTAACGCCAGTGAAAGGAGGGTCATCTCCATGTATATGACAAACGAAAAATGGGAGCAGAACAATCAGGATTATTTGAAAGAATCGTATGAGGAAACGGGTTTTACCGCCGGAGGATACGCCGTCCGCAAACTTATCTGCGGCGGCTGCGGTCGGGTGTTCTACACCACCATCTACACCAAGAAATACTGTCACAGCTACTGGTGCGGCAATCAGGCCAACAATCGGCGGCAGCGGGAATACCGCCAAATGCGCCGTCAGGATTTGGTCTGCCAGTGCTGTGGTGAAAAATTTACACCCAAACGTGCAGGTGCCCACTATTGCAGCAATACCTGTCGGCAAAAAGACTATCGAAAACGTGTTACAGATGCTACAAGTGCTCAAAATGAGCACTTGGTTAAGCGTAACGCATCTGCCAAATGAAACCCAGTTCCTCACGAATGAGGGAACGGAAATTTATCGACCTGTTACGGAAAACCAAGTGGTCAAAATGAGCACATCGTTTTTCCGTAACGCCTCAATGTCGTTGAAAATCAGGTTGCCAAGATGACAACCTGATTCTGACCGTAACGAAATCAGTGGGGCAAAGTGGCCCACTGAAAAAACCGGACGAGCTGTCCATTTGGGACAGCTTGCCCGGAGCAAGAGTGCAGAGGTGCGGGTCGCCAGTGGCGACCTCAAAAGGCCGCAGGCATTTTGAAGCACCGACCGAGCCGACAGGCGAGACCGTAGCCCTTTGAAGGGAGTCAAGGGGGAACGCCTTGCCCAGTGATATGATGCTGTGCGTCATATCCTACTGGGTATTATCTGGCGCAGAACGGCGGCAGATCCAGCAGCTCCGCTGCTGCGTTTTTCCACGCCAAGCTAAGGAAATGTTTATCGTGACCATTGACGGTATCTTTTTGCTATTTAAAAATATTTTGAAACAGCCTTGTATAAAGAGCGCATGTGTGATATAATCTATTTAAAGATTGTTTGAAATAGATTGGAGCGTGATCGCTTGGCTATAAATGAAGTGTTAGCTGCTTTAGCAGACGATACACGTCGAAAAATTCTGCTAAAGTTACAGGAAGGTAAAATAAGTTCAGGAGATTTAGCAATCTCATTGGATATGACACCACAGGCATTGTCATACCATTTATCGAAGCTAAAAAAGGCAGACTTGATTTATGAAACTCGATATAAAAATTATATTTATTACGAATTGAATTTATCTATCCTTGATGAAACAATTATGTGGATTAGTAATTTGCGTGGAGGTCAACAATGAAAAAGAAAATGGTCGTTTTTTACAGTCTCATGTTTTTACCATTGGTAGTTGTCCTGATTGCCTTACAGTTCTTGCCAGAGCTGATCCCGGCTCATTATGATATGAATAATCAAGTGACACGTTGGGGTAGCAAATATGAAACACTAATTTTCCCTGTAATTACAGTTTTATTTGGTTATTTTATGCTTGCCATGGCTAAGTTATCCTCAAAACAAGAAGAAAATGGAAGTAATAACAAAAATGTATGTATTGTGACTGGAATAGCATCTCTTGCACTTTTCAACGCTATGACATTCTATTTTTTATATGCTGATTTCAATTCGATTGAAAATCTGTCTTCCATTGCACTTGATTTGAATCAACTTGTATTTGGACTGCTTGGCGTTGCAATGATTATATTAGGTAACATTATGCCAAAACTACGAATGAACTCAGTTGTAGGACTGAGAAGCGTATGGAGTATGAAAAATGAAACAGCGTGGAAAAAAAGCCAACGCTTTGGAGGTATTTCATTTATCGTAAGTGGTATTATTATAATCATGGTATGCTTTTTGACGAAAGGCATTTCTTGTTTTTGGTGGACAATGAGTATCGTAGCAATTCTTTTGATTGTTGACACCTACTATACCTACACATTATCAAAAAAATACTAATGCCGCAATTCGTGATTCACGAGATGCTATATATGAAACGCCCTACAAGACTAAAAATCTTGCAGGGTGTTTTCTTGTGCTCTAATTTATATGTAACCAGCCCCAAAACCGGGGCTGAAAATTTCTCCGAAATAACAGATGCAGAAGCCGAGCAACTGGGCTTTCCCTTCTGATGGACAGCGGTTACACGGTCAGTTACAGATTTGGTTACGCCGCAGTTACAGCGCAAAAACCGCATGACTGCTGCGTTTTCCGCTTTCTGTAACCATGTAACCTTAAAAAGATAAGAAAAAGTATAAAGCCCATCGAATGCCCTGTGTGCAGAAAAAGAGAGTTTTCCTGCCCGGTTACAGGCGTTCGGTTACAAGGAATTGGAGGTCTGCCTATGAAGGAAGTTCGCGTTTGCGAAGCAATGAAGTCCCCGGTGGGGACTTTAAGCGACGGAACGGTCTTGCGTCAGCAAGATGGAGGGACCAAGTCCCGACAAGTTCCGATTTGGGAAAAGAGCAATCTGACGCTGGAAGAAGCTGCGGCTTATTCCGGCATTGGCATCAACAAGCTGCGTTCATTATCGGATAGCGAACATTGCCAGTTCGTGTTGTGGGTGGGCTCCAAGCGGCTCATCAAGCGGCGCAAGCTGGATGAATATACGGAGCGAATGTACTCGCTTTGAAAATGTCCCGGATAATTTTCAAAACGTCTTGCAGAGAATGGCGTATCTGTGGTACTATGAACACAGAACAACGCTCTTTTCTGCACCGCGATGTAGAAAGGAGCAACGCTCATGGCAACAACTCAGAATACGAAACGCAAAGACAAGGCGCGTGTGGTTCTCCGCAAAGGGGAATCCCAGCGCAAAGATGGCAAGTACGATTTCCGTTGGACTTCCCCGGATGGCAAGCGACATTCTATTTATGCCGCGACCTTGGAGGAGCTTCGGGAAAAGGAAAACGACATTCAGCGAGATTCGCTGGAAGGCATCAAGGCAGAAGCACGGTACGTCACCCTGAATGATGTGTTCACCCTGTGGGCAAAGGTGAAGCGCGGCCTGAAGGACAACACTTTTCAGAACTATCTGTACCTTTATCGGCAGTTCGTGGAGCCGGATTTCGGCAAATCGAAGGTGTCTGCGCTCAAAAAGTCGGATGTGAAGCAGTTCTACAACACGCTGGCAGACGAGCGGGGCTTGCAGATCTCTACGATTGACAGCGTACACACGGTTCTGCATCAGGTGCTGGACATGGCAGTGGATGACTGCTATCTGCGGAGCAATCCCTCGGACAATGTTCTGCGGGAGCTGAAAAAGGCACACCAGTTTGAAACCAACCGCCGTAAGGCACTGACCGTGGCAGAGCAGAATCTGCTGCTGTCCTACCTCTCCAAAACGCCGAAGTACCAGCACTGGTATCCGATTTTCGCGGTCATGCTGGGAACGGGACTGCGCGTAGGAGAAGCCACTGGTCTGCGCTGGTGTGATGTGGATTTTGAGGAAGGGATGATCTCCGTCAACCACACGCTAGTCAACTACGACCACCGTGAGAACAACGGTGGCAAGAAAGGCTGCTACTTCAACTGCCACTCACCCAAAACAAAGGCTGGTGTCCGCACTGTTCCGATGATGGACTTTGTGAAAGAAGCCTTTGAAAAGGAACGTGCCTATCAGGAAGAAGCAGAAATCTGCTGCACGGTAACGGTGGACGGTTACACGGACTTTATCTTTGTCAACCGCTTTGGTGAGTGCCAGCATCAGGGAACGCTGAACAAGGCCATCCGGCGCATCATCCGGGACTGCAACGATGAAGTGCTGGCGAAGAATCCGAACAGCACCGTACTCCTGCCGCGTTTCAGCTGCCACACCCTGCGGCATACCTTCACGACCCGGATGTGCGAAGCGGGCGTGAACATCAAGGTGATTCAGGATGCGCTGGGACATTCGGATATTTCCACGACCTTGAACATCTATGCGGATGTGACCAAGGAATTGCGGAAGTCCGAATTTGAAAATCTTGACCGCCAGTTCGCACAGTGGAAAGCCCCTGAAGAATAAAATAAAGCATACGCCAAATACGCCATACGCCATTTACGCCAATTCATACGCCAAACGATACAGTTCGGATAAAGGCTTGTGTAGAGATGTAAATGGAATGGCAAAAATCAACCCTTGCGGTGTAGAGTAGTATCAAGAAATAAAGGCTTATAACTGCTCGTCGATGACATCCCCACGATGAAGCCGATTGAGCAGTAAAATGCAAAATTGAAACGCAGATGCGATGAAATTCTGGGCGAATTTCAAACGGCATCTGCGGTACTACACCACAACTACACCAATTTTGGGACGTTTTCCCGAAAAGGAGCCTTACAAAGCGGTGTGGTGTAAGAATCGAATAGGTAGATTGGTGTAATAGGTATACTGAACCCGTAAAGACGAAAAAGGCAGGTACACTATGGAAACATGGTGTACCTGCCTTCGTGCTTGTTATTGAAAGATAATACGAGAAAGTTGTGGAAAGAATGTTACAAATGCGATAAGCTTTAATTAAGAAAAGTCGATGTGCAACAATCATCAAATGTACATCCACAACTACGATTCATGGCAGGGAGCTTAGGACACAAAAGTTCATCCGATGCAGTTTTCTATGCATCCGATGAACTTTTTTCAGTAGCGTTTCCTTTTAAGCCACCTTGGTCTTTCGCAGATACCCCCATATTGCCAGTCCAACGAGCAGAACGATCTTGATCGGTGCCGATGCCAGCAGTACATCTGCCTGAAAGAAGGCATGCCCGCCTGCATAGAGAAAATCAAAGCCGATCATTTTATACAGCAATGCATTGGAAAGCCCAATGCCCCCTGCCGGAATCAGGGTGGACAGCCATTCTCCAAAGGAGCCCGGCACGACCATATAAACAATCAGCGGTGCCACCACACTGATCAGCGCCACAGACAAAGCGGTCAGGTTGTTCTTGGCCCATACGGATGCCATCAGCACAAAGGCCACCTCCGCAAAGAAGATCAGGAAGTTTGCCACCAGCATGACCCACTCCATCTGGCCAACGGTATACGGCAGCAGGCTGGTCACAGAAAACAGCCATTGCACGGAAGTTTGGGTACTTTCCCAGCCAAATAGAGCATTCGTGACCAGGATCCACACCACGCCGCAGAGCAGATACGCCGCCCCTGTGATACTAAACGCCGCCGCTAGCTTTGCCGCTGCTAGTCGCAGACCGCCGTTTTTTGTGCACAGTTGGATGTCCTGCGCCCCGGTCTGTGCATCCGATGCAAACACCGGGGCCGCAATCACCGCGCACAGCAGGGTGAGCAGCAAACTCAACAGGGTCTGGTAATCCATCGCGTCTGAACTGACTCCAAATGAATAGGTGAACGGTTTTTGTACAGCATCGAACTTTTTCTGTGCAATGGCCTGCGCCTGCTCATAGCCGGGCTTTCCGCTTTGTTCCAGCCAGATCACCGATTCCAGTCGTTTGGGGAGCTGGCTGTAAAAGTTCTGCATATCCTCTGCGGTCAGCCCCATCACGCCCGGTGCCATGCCGGTTTTCGGGTCGGCAAAGGCTTCCTTTGCGTTGTTCACAAGAGGCCGATATCGGGCAAGTTCTTTATAAAATACCTCGACCGGGATATCGTTGATGGAGCTTGCATCATACTGCCGGTACACCCGCTGATAGGCTTCCAGTGCTTCCTGCATGACATCCGGCGTGATGGTACCGGATACCTGCTGCTCCTGCCGTTTCCGGATTGCTTTCAGACCCGTGTAACGCACTTCGTTTCCGCTGGCATCCAGTTCCGTCCAGCCGATAAAGGTTACCGGCAGATATGCCATGACCACGGCCAGCACCAGTGCAATGGCCAGCAGAATAGCTGTCATACGGGTTTTGCACACACGTTTCAATTCCAAACGATACAGGTTCATTTTGCTTCCTCCATTTCCTCCGGGAACAGCCACAGATACAGATCTTCCAGCCGGGGCTGTGCCGGGACGCTGTCCGGCAGCTGCGGTGCATCCGCCAGATACCGCAATGTTACCGTTCCGTCCGGCTCGTTGCGCAGGTTCACCACCCGCAGCCGGTGTTCCCACCGGGCAAGCTGTTCCATCTGGATATTCCCCTGCCAGACTTTGGCTTCGATCTGCTTTACCAGCCCTTCGGTGGTGTCCTGTGCAATGATTTTGCCAGCCTTCATCACGGCATTTTCGGCCGCAATGTATTCCACATCCGAAACGATATGCGTTGAAATGAGAACGATCCGTTCCTGCGCAAACTCCGACAGCAGATTGCGGAAGCGCACCCGTTCTCCGGGGTCCAGCCCTGCCGTGGGCTCATCTAGAATTAAAATTTCCGGGTCGTTGAGCAGTGCCTGTGCGATGCCAACCCGGCGCTTCATACCGCCGGAAAGCTTTATGATCTTTTTGCGGCGCACCTCAGTGAGGCTTACCCGCTCCAGCAGTGCGTCGATCTGCCGGGCAGCCTCTGTGCGCGGCAGACCCTTGAGCGCCGCCATATATTCCAGATAGTCCTGCACCGTGAATTCCGGGTAAAACCCGAATTCCTGCGGCAGATACCCCAGCTTTTCCCGGTAGGCCGCACCAAGCGTCCCAATCTCCACCCCATCGCACAAAATCCGGCCACTGCTGGGCCGCAGAATGCCCGCCAGCATCCGCATTAAGGTTGTTTTGCCTGCACCATTCGCCCCCAGCAGTCCCCACACACCCGGCGTGAGAGTGATGGACACATCATCCACCGCCGTTTTATCCCGGTATCGCTTTGTAATATTCTGAATTTTCAGTTCCATGACTTGTTCCTTTCAGCCTTCTGCAATATATTCTGACCGGGCGGCAAGCCGGATGCACTGCAACACCATACAGAGCACCAGCACGCCCGCCGCCAGTGGCAGACCTTTCGGCAGTTCCGATAATTGCACGAACCGCAGCAAACACAGCTGCCCTGCAAACAGTGGTACAGCCCCGGTCATCATCCATTCCGGGCGCACCCAGCGCAGCAGCAGAAGCAGCTCATTGTTTGCGGTCAGAAATGGCACGGTCAGCACCGCCAGCAGTTGCCCGATGCTCCATGGCACGGCTGCCCGCACATTGAGTACCAGCACTCCCAGCATGATCGTTTCCCCCGCCAGCAGCAGCAAAAACCGCATCACCAGCGGACGACCGACTCCTGCATATGTGGCATGTTCCAGTTCAAGCATCTTATATTGACTTGCCCGGTATAAAAACGGCAGACCGAGCAGGGCTGTCAGCATGGCAAGTGTGCTCAGACCAAACAGTGCATTGCGTAATGTCCATGCCTTCTCCCACAGGGCAAGTTCCCGACCCACACTGTACAACGCCAGTGCCGCCATTGCTTCCAGCGCCCAGACCTTCCAGCCCAGCAATTTGAACTGGCAGTGCAGCAAATCACGCCAATCACTCCGTTGTTTTACGACATGTTCCGCCCGGCAGCGGCGCAGCAGCGTTTTCGGTGCAGCTGTGTCAAGCTCTGTCGCCAGTGCTTTGGACAGTTCTTTTTCAAAGGCTCGATTCATCTCCAGTCCTCCTTTTCCAATTGCATTTTCAAGGTTTTCAATGCGGCACGCAGGCGGGACTGCACCGTGCGCAGGGGCAGACCTGTAATCTGCGCGATCTCCCGCAATTTAAGCTGTTGTGCGAACCGCAGCAATACCAGTTCCCGCTGTTCCGGCTCCAGCTGGGCCGTCAGCGCTCGCAAGTTTGCTTTCTCCTCTGCCGCAGCAAAGCCACTTTCCTGATAGGTGGGTTCGCCCGGCAAGCTCTCCAGCGATACCTCCGTCCGCTCCATCGTACGGTTCAGATCGATGCAAATGTTTTTTGCGATTTTGTACAGAAAGGGACGGAATGCCCCCTGAAATCCACCACAGGAATCCAGCCAGCGCACCGCTTTCAAAAAGGTTTCCTGTGCTGCATCCTGCGCCTGCTGCTCGTCCGCTGTATGCCAACGGCAATAGTTCAGAATTTGTGGATAGTACGCTGTAATCAGAGTGTCCAGCGCACCCGTATCTCCGCTCTGCGCTTTCCGCAGCAATAATTCTGTCTGGATACGGTTCACCCCCTTCCTGTCTATTAAAACGTCCCATATCATCAAAATGATTTCTGTTTTTTCAAAAATTTCAAATAATTGCCTTTATTATGTTCTTATAGCTTTATTATAATAAAGAGCCTTGTGTTTTTCCTTGTCAAGAGGGCTGGCACCGTCCAGCTCTCTCTCTTTTTGCCAAAGTTTCCCTTGTCTTTTCTTGCAAGTTGCCGAAAGTAGCGTATTCTCAAAAGTTCGCGTTTGCACAGCGAAGCGGAGCAATGAAAGCCCCAGTGGGGCTTTTAAGCGACAGAACGGTCTTGCGCAGCAAGATGGAGGGGCCCCGCCCCGACAAGTTCGCGTTTGGTGTAAGAATCGGGCGTGTGGTGGATGCGTGTAGACCTGTAAAGGGCTGCGTCAGGAAGTAGCTTTATCCGATCCTCCCATGCGGTGGTCATCAGGACGTAGGGCTCCTCTGCCAGCTCATGGTCAAAGCTTGCGCGGACGCGGACGATCTCATCGGTCACAAAGCAGACCTTGACATCAGCGTTATCAGTATGCAGCAGGAAAGCGCCGTTCTTGCGCTCCATGCCGGTAAAACGGGAGCAGATCTCCATGGCTTTTACTCCTCTCAGTTGATTTTTGATAAAAAATGCCCCCATTCCCCTTTAGATGCAGGATATCTTCAGAGAAATGGGGGCAACGTATTCGTTGCTTTACCCGGAACAGTCAGGGATTAGAACACCCAGCAGCACCAGTGTACTGGTCGCGCGCGGTGGCCTACCTTCAGACCCATTATCAGGACCCGACCCTTACCACCGCGCAGCTGGCGCAAGAGCTTTACGCCAGCCGGGAGCACCTTTCCCGCGCGTTCAAGGAGTGCACCATGGAGAGTATCCACAACTACCTGATCTATCTGCGGATGCAGCACTGCCGCAAGGCGCTGGAAGAGGGCGTTTCCGTCCTGAATGCCTGCACCGAAAGCGGCTTTCCGGATTACAGCAGCTTCCTGAAAACCTTCCGCCGTCTGTACGGCATCACCCCTGCCGCATACCGCGCACAGCACCGGACAATGGTGCGTTAAAAGCTGCGGCAGGAGAATACGAAAATTTTTCTCAAAAAGGGTTGACATTCTACCCGCTCTGTGGTATTATACTTGAGCAGTCAGCGAGAGCCGCTGAAAAGCAAAAAAGTAAATATCGCGGGGTGGAGCAGTCTGGTAGCTCGTCGGGCTCATAACCCGAAGGTCGTTGGTTCAAATCCGGCCCCCGCAACCACCAAGCAGGTTGATTTTTTTAAATTCAACCTGCTTTTTTGTGTTCACATCAAAGTGGGAAGCGCCGCCGCTACTGTGCATGGTACGGCTTGAACAGTGTAGCCCGCTGCGGGCAGCGCAGCCGAAGTCAGTATGTGTTTGTCATGCTTTTATCATACTGCTTTTGCTTTGGAAGAGTTAGAAGATCATCAAGGTAAAAACGGTCATTTTTGCGATTTTGCGCGATTGCGTCTGCACCGCATCCGGAGGATAGCGTGCTTGTTGCCCGGCAAAAAGAATAAAACTTTCCCATTTTATAATAAGAACGTTCTGGCAAAGACCGTCTTTTTCTGTTATACTCTAGCCAATGAATACAGCTGTAACAGGAGGATGTTATGGAAAAGAATGTACTGAACACCGATCTCACCGGCAAGGTGGCTGTCGTCACCGGCGCAAGCGGCACGCTGTGCTCCATTTTTGCCAAGGCGCTGGCCCGGGCGGGCGCAAAGGTGGCGCTGCTGGGCCGCAACATGGATAAGCTCAAGGAGCTTGCGGACGAGATCGAGGCCGAAGGCGGCACCGCCAAGGGCTACACCTGCAACGTGATGAACAAGGCCAACTGTCTGCAGGTAGCCGAGGATGTGCTGGCAGACTTTGGCCCCTGCGATATCCTTGTGAACGGTGCCGGCGGCAACAACGCCCGCGCCAACACGGACAAGGAATATTTTGAGATGGCCGATCTGGAAAGCGACACCGTCACCTTTTTTGATCTGGACGAGAGCGGCGTGGAGATGGTGTTCAACCTGAACTTTATCGGCACGCTGCTGCCCACGCAGGCCTTTGCACGGCAGATGGTAGGGCGCGAGGGCTGCAACATTCTGAACATTTCCAGCATGAACGCCTACCTGCCCCTGACCAAGATCCCTGCCTACTCCGGCTCCAAGGCTGCTGTGACCAACTTTACCCAGTGGCTGGCGGTGCACTTCAGCAAGGTGGGCATCCGGGTCAACGCCATTGCCCCGGGCTTTTTTGCCAGCGAGCAGAACGCAAAGCTGCTCTTCAACGAGGACGGCACCCCCACCGACCGCACCAAAAAGATCCTTGCCGCCACCCCCATGGGACACTTCGGCGACAGCGAGAAAGACCTTGTGGGCGCACTGCTGTTTTTGCTGAACAATGATGCAGCCGGTTTCATCACCGGCATCTGCCTGCCGGTGGACGGCGGCTTCTCGGCTTATTCCGGCGTGTAATAAGTACTGCAAAATATACAAAACCACCCCTGTCTCCCGGTGCAGCAGCCCGGCGGGACAGGGGGTGGTTTTTTCAACGGGGTTAAAGAAAAGGCTTCCCCCGGCCCGGGGAAGCCTTTATGCGGAAAAATGAATTTCTATGGGGTCACTTCTTCGGGTGCTTTTTGCGCCATGCAAGCGCCACGGCAACAGCGGCACACGCCAGCACTGCCAGCGGCCAGACGGAGGCCAGCGCCACCACAAATTGCTGCAAGCCGTTCACAAAGTTGCCCCAGCCGGAGACAAGGGCCGTGCCGATGCGGGAGAAGAAGCCCTCGTCGGCGGGTGTGTAGGTCTGCACCTCGTTCAGGTCGATATACACGGTGCACTGCTGCACCTGATCGCTGTACCAGTCCAGCTGGCTCTGCCAGCTTTCGATCTGGGACTGCACCTCGGTGAGGGAGTCCTCGATCTGCAGCAAGTCCGAAAGAGTTTCGGCTTGTTCCTGCAATTGCTGTAAGCGGGTGCGCTGTGCCTGCAGATTAGAAAGCCGCGCGGACACGTCCATATACTGGGTGGTCACATCATCGGCCTGCTGGCTGCGGTAGGTCACATTACCGGCAGCGGCCACAGCATCCAGAAAGCTCTGGTAGTTGGCCTGCGGCACCCGGTAGGTCAGGCTTACGGAGCGGCTGGAACCGGTGCGCGTGTACTCGCTGCTGGATTCCAGATAGCCGCCCGCCTCGGCAAGAGCGCTGTCCAGTGCACTGCGGGCCGCTTCGTAATCCTTGCTTTCCAGCGTCAGATTGGCGGTGTAGATGATCTTGGCACTGTCCACCGCAGGCGCAGCAGCCTCGGTGTTGCCGGCGCCGCTGTACTCCGTTTCCAGAGAGCGGTCGTCTGCATCCAGACTGTAATTCACCGCCTCGGGGGTGCTGTCCAGCGCGGCGTGCTGGAGATCAAACCCGCCCGCTGCCACAGAGGCAGCGGAGCTGTCGGCAGCGCCTTCGGCTGCGTACAGAGCGGGTGCGCTGCTTTTTGCGTTGCCCATTCCGATGCCCAGATGCAGGGTGCTGTAACCCAGCACGCACACGGCCAGACAGGCAGCCAGCGTGCCCAGCTGCTTTACCGGGAAGTGGATGGGCTTTTTCTTCTTGGCTTCGGTGTTCAGGGGTGCTGCGGGTGCAGCGGTCTGCGGGGCAGGGGCAGCCATCATGGGCTCGGCCTTTTCCTCCGCGGTCAGGGTGTCGGTCATGGCCAGCAACTTTGCTTTCAGATCGTCCGGGGCAGTCAGGTCATCGACCTCCATCTTATATTCATACCACCTCATCTTCGATCTCCTCCTTCAGCATCGTATGTAACTGTGCCCGTGCGCGCCGCAGCCAGCTTAGTACCGTGTTTGTGGGCACTGCCATCATCCGCCCGATCTCTGCCGCAGTGTATCCTTCGTAGTAATGCAGATAGATGGCATTGCGGTAGTTTTCCGGCAGCGTGCGGATGGCATCCAGCACGCTGCCGTCCTCCGCAAGGACATCAGGGGCAGGCAGGTTCTCGTCCAGCTCAGTGTCCTTTTGGTGGGCGGCGCGGGTCAGGTCCCGGCAGCGGTTGATGGCCACCCGCAGCAGCCATGCTTTGAGATGCTCCTCACTCTCAAAGATGCCGTTGTAGTGCAGCAGTTTTTCAAATACATCCTGCACCACATCCTCAGCATCGGCTGTGCAGCGGCAATTATGCACCGCAGTGCGGTAGACGGTGTCGCTGTAACGCTGCACCGCCAGGGTAAATACTTCGTTTCTGGTCAGCTGTCCCATTGTATAAACTCTCCTTGGATGCCCGGAAGCGGGCTTCTCGATGGAATGTTTGTGGTTCTCACGGGGACGTTCACTCAATATACGGCTCAGCATCCCCGATTATTGCAGAACAAAACCCGGTTCCTTCCATTTTTTGTGTGCCGGACGCACCGGACCGCAAGGCACGTCCACGTTCTCCGACAGGGGTTGGATATCCTGCCGGTTTACCGGTCAGTATACCACGGAATCGCAGAAAGTAAAAGAGGGGAGGGTGCTCCTTCTTTATTTATAGACCCTTTGCAGCAAGGCCAGCCGCTCGGAGAGAAAGGTCTCGGCCTTGGGGTGGTGCAGCCAGCGTTTGCCATCGGTGCTGTGCACCAGCTTCTGCGCCAGTGCGGCGGGGGCGGTGTCGATGGCCATCACGTCCTGCATGGTCAATTGCAGGGTGAGCGCCGCCGGAACATCCGGCAGCGGCGGCAGCGGGTCCTCCCATACAAAGGGCGGCAGCAGCTGCACCGCCACGGTCAGGCGGGTACATTCCTCGGTCAGCAAAAGGGCAGCGGGGGCGCCGTCCGGCTGCACCTGCAAGCTGCTGTATAAAAGCTGCATCCGGGCAGGGGAGAGCAGCCGGGTCAGGCCCTCTGCCGGAGCTGCTGCAAGCTGCAGATATCCGGCGGCTTCCTCCCGGTAGATGCGCCGGGCAGGGGCTTGCAGCCCTGCGTAGAGGGCGGGCAGCATAAAGCTGCCGCTTTTTTCCAGCGCCTGCTGCGCCAACAGATAGAACTCGGTCAGCGGGTACGCAGCATCCGGCTGCGGCATCCCGAAATCCGGCCGCGATACATGACCTCCACCCATGGGGACCTCCGTGTTTTTCTTGACATTTCGTACAAAATAGGCTATACTACAAATAGAAAGGGTGCTGGCTGCAAGGGTCAGTTTCCTTCGGCTAAGTAGTCAATAAGAATGACCGCTCAGTGTTTGTGAGACTGTGGGCGGTCATTTTTATTTTAACATACTTTCCACAGTATTACAATCAAAATTCTGATTGTAAACCCTTTGCAAACTTTTCAGTTGACCTGCGGCGCACCGGTGCGGTATACTCGGGCACAGATGCCTTACAAAACGAAAAAACAGAGGGGAAACTGACCATGAAAGACAAAAAACTGACTACCTACCAGATGGCTGTCACTGCGGTGATGGCTGCCGTGCTGTGCGTGCTGGGCCCGCTGACCGTGCCCATCGGAGCCGTGCCCATCTCACTGGCAAACTTTGTTATCTGCCTGACCGCATGGCTGCTTGGACCGAAGTTCGGCACCCTGAGCGTGGTCATCTATCTGGTACTGGGCGCCATCGGTATTCCGGTGTTCTCCGGCTACGGTGCCGGCCTTGCCAAGCTGGCAGGCCCTACCGGCGGCTATCTGGTGGGCTATCTGCTGCTGGCTTTCATCGGCGGGATGTTCATTGAAAAGAGCAAGGGCAACCCGGTGATCTCCGCTGTGGGTCTGGTGCTGGGCGATGCCGCCTGCTATGTGTTGGGCACGGCATGGTTCGTGTTCCAGATGCAGTGCGAGCTGGGCTATGCGCTGACGGTGTGTGTCTACCCCTTTATTGCGCTGGATCTTGCAAAGATCGTGGTGTCCTGCATCGTGGGTGCGCTGCTGCGTAAGCGCCTGACGCAGGCAGGCGTGCTGAAACTGCAGAATGCAGTTTCGGAATGATCGCTGAGCGGAAAATTATTTTTAGATAGAATAAGCCCGGAAGGCCTGCGAACCTTCCGGGCTTATCTCTTTATTCCTGATATCCCAAGGTGGCTGCCATGACCGCCTTGATGGTGTGCATCCGGTTCTCGGCCTCGTCAAACACGATGCTCTGTGGGCCTTCGAACACCTCGTCGGTCACCTCCATGGCGTCGCGGCCAAAGCGCTCGCCCATCTCCTTGCCCACGGTGGTCTTGTGGTCGTGGTAGGCGGGCAGGCAGTGCATAAATACTGCATCCGGGCCTGCAATGTTCATCAGATCCTGATTGATCTGGTAGGGGGCCAGATCGTGGATGCGCTCTGCCCACACCTCAACCGGCTCACCCATGGACACCCACACATCGGTGTACAGCACGTCCGCGCCCTTTGCTGCCTTGACGGGATCCTCCTCAAAGGAGAGGGTCGCCCCGGTCTGGGCGGCAATGGCCTGACACTGCTCCACCAGTGCGGCATCCGGCTGGTACTTTTTAGGTGCGCAGGCGGTAAAGTGTAAGCCCATCTTGGCGCAGCCCACCATCAGGCTGTTGCCCATGTTGTAGCGGGCGTCACCAAAGTAAACAAAGTGGATGCCCTTCAGGTGACCGAAATGCTCCTGAATGGTAAGGAAATCGGCTAAGATCTGGGTGGGGTGAAACTCATTGGTCAGGCCGTTCCACACCGGAACACCGGCGTAGTTTGCCAGATCCTCCACGATCTGCTGGCCGTAGCCACGGTACTCGATGCCGTCAAACATCCGTCCCAGCACCCGGGCGGTGTCGGCGATGGACTCCTTTTTGCCAATCTGGCTGCCGGAGGGGTCCAGATAGGTTACTTCCATGCCCAGATCGTGGGCGGCTACCTCAAAGCTGCAGCGGGTGCGGGTAGAGGTCTTTTCAAAGATCAGGGCAATGTTTTTGCCCCGCAGCTGGTCGTGCCGGATACCAGCCTTCTTTTTGGCTTTCAGGTCAGCGGCCAGCTCCAGCAGCTGCCCGATCTCGGCAGGGGTGTAGTCCAATAGCTTCAAAAAGCTGCGATTTTTCAGTTCCATTGTATATTTCCCTCTCCATGCAAGTGCTATTGAATATTTATTCAATCTGTGATTCTATTATAATACGTTGCATCGGGAAGGTCAAGAGGGAGCTTACAGCTCCAGCTCTACCCGGCGTCCGGTGGGCTTATAGGGGGTCAGCCGGACACCGGCGTGCTCGAACATGAACCGCGCCGCAATGCTGGAATCGCTGTCGTGGTACTTGTCGCCGTAGTACACCACCTCGGCAATGCCGGACTGGATGATTGCCTTGGTGCACTCGTTGCAGGGGAACAGGGTCACATACACCCGGGCACCCTTCAGGTTGTTGTGGGCACTGTTGAGGATGGCGTTCAACTCGGCGTGGCAGACGTACATATACTTGGTCTGCAGGGGGGCTCCCTCCCGCTCCCAAGGCATCTCGTCATCGTTGCAGCCCATGGGCATCCCGTTGTAGCCTAAGGAAAGGATCTTGTTTTCCGGGCTTACGATGCACGCACCCACCTGACTGTTGGGGTCCTTGGAGCGCATGGCGGTAAGCAGCGCAATGCCCATAAAATATTCGTCCCAGTTGATATAATCCTCGCGTTTCATCGCGTAAAACCTCCTGCCTCTTCCGGCGGGTCTGCGGCTTGACAAACCCGGAAAAATAGACTATACTACGAATAGAAAGAGCGCTGACTGCAATGGTCAGCTCCTCATCCGGCTAATCAGTCGTAAAGAATGACCGCTTGCTTTCTGAGGGCATGAGCGGTCATTTCTTTTTGCCGTTGGAAATCGTCCATGTGATCTCGAAGGTAATGTAGATTGCTCCGCCAAGAAGCGTGAGCAACAGCACGACCTGTTCAAACGTCATGAGGCATCCCCCCTTTCCGCTTTCGCGTCAGGGGAAGCAAAAAATTTTTCGTCCCCCTCTGGCGCGCAGCCGGAAGGAGCTAGACCACCGATTATGCAATCAACGCCCTTACCGCCGAAGCGGCACTTACAGCATACCACAAAAACCGCATATTTGCAACGAAAACTCCCGGCTCCGCGCCTGTACGCGCTGCCGGGAGTTCTGCTTTTTCTACCCACCCGTTTTGCACCCGAATGTCAACTTGCACAAAACAGTGCCCGGAAGTTTGGCAGGCGTTTTTGCCAAATTTTGAAACGATATATTTAAAAATCGTTTCGAGTGTGGTATTATCTTTGTAAAATATGCCACAAAAACGGAGAGAACGCTCCGTGCGGCGGAAATGAGGGAAAAACCGATATGAAATACGCAAGCAACAACATCCGCAATATTCTGATTGCCGGCCATGCCGGCAGCGGCAAGACCACGCTGACCGAAGCACTGGTCTATTTTTCGGGCGCTGCCGAGCGTATGGGCCGGGTCGAGGACGGCACCACGATTTCGGACTTTGATCCCGAGGAAGCAAAGCGCAAGGCCAGCCTGTCGGCTTCCGTTGTGCCGGTGGAGTACGAGGGCATCAAGTACAACCTGATCGATGCACCGGGTCTGTTCGACTTTGAAGCAGGCGAGTACGAGGGCATCCGCGCCGCCGAGAGCGTGCTGGTGTGCGTGTCCGGCCGCAGCGGCGTTACCGTGGGCGCAGAAAAGGCGTTCCAGCTGGCCCGCAAGAACGGCAAGGCCACCATGGTGTTCGTGTCCAAGTGCGATCTGGAAAACGCCAACTACTTCAAGATCCTTGAGGATATGAAGATCCGCTTCGGCTCCACCGTCTGCCCCTGCGTCGTGCCTGCAAAGCTGGATGACGGCACCCCTGTGTACATCAACCTGTTCAGCCAGAAGGCCTTCAAGTACGAGGGCGGCAAGCAGATTCAGGTAGACCTGCCGGACATCGGCCACCGCTTCCAGGGCCTGATCGAGGCCATGGGCGAGGCCATTGCGGAAACCGACGATGAACTGATGGAAAAGTTCTTCGGCGGCGAACCCTTTACCACCGAGGAGATCGTGGAGGGCATGCGCAAGGGCGTTAAGGACGGCCTGATCACCCCCGTGTTCTGCGGCAGCGCCGTGAACATGCAGGCACTGGATATGCTGCTGTTCAATATGCACAAGCTGCTGCCCAGCCCGGAGCACGAGGCCAGCACGCTGGCCGAGGACGCCAACGGCGAGCCGGTGGAACTGCACTGCACCGAGGATGAGCCCACTGCCGCCTACGTTTTTAAGACCGTGGCCGACCCGTTCGTGGGCAAGCTGAGCTATCTGCGTGTTATCAGCGGCAAGGTGACCGCAGGCGAACCGCTGACCAACGCCCGCACCGGCGAGGTGGAAAAGATCACTAAGCCCCTGACCGTCCTTGGCAAGAAGCAGATCGAAAACGACGGCATCGGTGCCGGCGATATCGGCGCAGTGGCAAAGCTGGTGAGCGCAAAGACCGGCGATACCCTGTGCGATGCAGACCGCGTGGTCAAGCTGCCCGCCCCTGTGTTCCCCAAGCCCAGCCTGTTCATGGCGGTTACCGTGGCCAAGAAGGGCGACGAGGGCAAGATCTCCAGCGCACTGGCACGCCTGATGGAAGAGGACCCCACCCTGTGCTACATCAATAACGCCGAGACCCATCAGCAGGTCATCGGCGGCTTGGGCGAGCAGCATCTGGATGTGGTCAAGGCCAAGCTGAAGAACAAGTTCGGCGTGGAGATCGGTCTGGAAGCTCCCCGCATCGCCTACCGCGAGTCTATCCGCAAGGCCTGCCAGAAACAGGGCCGCCACAAGAAGCAGACCGGCGGTCATGGCCAGTTCGGTGACGTTATCATCAACTTCGAGCCCTGCGACAGCGAGCAGGTGGTGTTCGAGGAAAAGGTGTTCGGCGGCAGCGTGCCCAAGAACTTCTTCCCCGCCGTAGAAAAGGGCGTGCGTCTGGCTGCCGAAAAGGGCGTGCTGGCCGGTTACCCCGTGGTCGGCCTGAAGGCCACCCTGCTGGACGGCAGCTACCACCCGGTGGATAGCTCTGAAATGGCCTTTATCATGGCTGCAAAGCTGGCCTACAAAGCTGCTATGCCGGAGGCCGGCCCCGTCATTCTGGAGCCTATCCACACCCTGAAGGCCCATGTGCCCAACGACAACACCGGCGACATCATGGGTGATGTGACCAAGCGCCGTGGCCGTGTGCTGGGCATGGAGCCGGACGAGGACGGCTTGCAGACCATCATTGCCGAGGTGCCGCTGGCAGAGCTTGCAAACTTTACCACCTTTATCCGGCAGACCACACAGGGCCGCGGCTGGTTCACCACCGAGTTCGCCCGTTACGAGACCCTGCCCGAGATGCTGGTGCCTGCCGTTGTGGAGCAGGCCAAGAAGCTGGGCAATCTGGACGAGGCCGCAGACGACTGAGCCCTGAACCCCTGATTTGACATTTCCCCGAGCCCCCGCCGACACTTTTTTCCCTCTGTCGGCGGGGGCTTTTTTGCGTAAAAATGGAACACCGGAGCATCCGCAGATGCTCCGGTGTTCCGCAATGATAAAGACTTTTTTCTGCTGAAAATGCTCTGGCCGTTACACGCCGGAAGCACCATAGTTTGCCAGCACGCGGGCAGAGGGGTCGTTGACGTTGCAGCCCGGCCATGCTTTGTTGGGCATCCAGAAGCCCACGATGGTGCGGCTCTGGTCGTGGTAGTACTTCTCAAAAATTTCGCGGTAGAACAGGCTCTCCTTGGTAAAGGGCATGCAGTGTGCCGAGTAGTTTGCCCGGCGCATCTGGAACTCCTCGTCGGTGTACAGGCTCTCGGCGTACTCCTTGATGTCGTCCACCATGCTGTGGCCTACGGCGTCCGAGAAGGCGGCCTTTTCGCGCCACAGGATCTCCGGCGGCAGCCAGTCGCCCTCAAAGGCCTTGCGCAGCAGGTACTTGCCCTTGCCGTAGCGGTTCAGCTTCTTTTCCGGGTCGATGGCCATGACGTAGCGCACAAAATCCAAGTCGCCAAAGGGCACCCGCGCCTCGATGCTGTTGGAGGAGATGCAGCGGTCTGCCCGCAGCACATCGTACATGTACAGCTCGCGGATGCGCTTCTGGCTCTCCTGCTGGAAGGCGTCGGCGGTGGGGGCGTAGTCGGTGTATTTGTAGCCGAACAGCTCGTCCGAGATCTCGCCGGTCAGCAGCACACGCACATCGGTCTGCTCGTGGATGGCCTTGCACAGCAGGTACATGCCCATGCTGGCGCGGATGGTGGTGATATCCCATGTGCCCAGCAGCCGGATGACCTCTTCCAAGCTGCTGAGCACCATCTCGCGGTTGATGATGATCTCGTGGTGCTCGCTGCCAAGATAGTCCGCAGTCTGGCGGGCATATTTCAGGTCGATGGCATCAGTGTCCATGCCGATGGCAAAGGTGCGGATGGGCTTGCCCAGCTTTTTGGCGGCAATGGAGCACACCAAGGAGGAGTCGAGCCCGCCGGAAAGCAGGAAGCCCACGGGTGCATCGGCGTCCAGCCGCTTTTCCACACCGGCGATGAGCTTCTCGCGGATGTTCTTCAGGATGGTGGGCATATCGTCCTGCATGGGGGCAGGCACGTCCGCAATGTCCTCGTAGCGCACAAAGCGACCGTCGCAGTAGTAGCTGCCAATGGGGAAGGGACGGATATCATCGCACCAGCCGATGAGGTTGCGCATCTCGGAGGAAAAGGCGATCTTGTGGCTGGACTTGGAGTAGCCATAGAACAGCGGACGGATGCCGATGG
>OGJN01000697.1_pt1 | contig 19930 bp, 14 predicted proteins | sample 1572221 | NCBI WGS metagenome assembly OGJN01 (sample SAMEA2582148, study PRJEB24529) | metagenome | biome: Human gut stool | place: China | collected 2011 | reverse complement strand
TAGAACAGTACAACGGCCAATAGGATAGGCAGAGAGATACGGTTGAAACGATGTGCTGCCCAGCCGGCTGCTGCTGCCAGTAATACGGACTTCAACAGAATGGCGGGAAGCACTGCCGGAAGAGGCATCCCGAACAGCAGTGAATTGATTACCGGAGAAAGGATCGCAGTCAGCAATCCTACCTTCCAGCCGAATTTGTATGCACCGATTAAGGTGAAGAAATAGATGGGCAACCATGTGATACCGCCTTGCGGTATAAGGTGGAAAAGCTGGGGCAGTGCCATATTGCCTGCAATGAACAATGCGGCCATTAAGTAAGTTCTTGCATTGCTGTAATCCAGCGAATAGAGTTTTACAGTTTTTGTTTCCATATTTTTATTGTTTATAAAATAATCTTATTCATTTATCGGGTAAATTGTATTGGTCCGTCGGATAATCTTTATCGGCTAATCAAACAATCTGTTTTATACTCACAAAGTTATAACTATTATTTCAAACCAATACGGTCTTGACAACAGTAATGCCTGATTGTCAGAAATTGATATTCACTCCGCCCATAACGGTTGCCTTAGGCATCGGAAAGCCGTCGTTTATTTCGTAGCGTTGCGCCAGCAGGTTTTCCCCTCGTACAAAGACATCGGCATAGCGGCATACACGATAATTGGCACGCAGGTTCCAGAGAACAAAACTTTCTTTCTTCTCCTTGCCTTTGCTTACGTTGGTATAGAGGTCTTTTATATATTGCACCCCGGTTGACACTCCCCAGCGGTCTCGCGTAAAGTCAACGCCTGCATAGAATTTATGTCCGGGAGCGGCAATCACCGGATTCTCCATGTGCAGCCAACTGTAATTGGCATTTGCCTGCCAGTGCGGGGTAATGCGGTAACCGATATTGGCTTCAATGCCCCGGTTTTCAATCTTGCCGGTATTTACGTTCTTGGGCTTGCCGTCCGTAGGAACGGTCATAATCATATTGTCGCCGTCAATGTAGTAGAGGTTTATGCCGTAATACAAAGCACCGTCCAACACCCGTTGCGAGAAAGACAACTCGTAGCTCATCAGGCTTTCCGCCATTAAATCCGGATTCTGTGGCGGAAACATGTACATCTCACGGATGGTGGGGTTACGGAATCCCTTGCTCACCATTGCTTTCACTTCCATCTGTCGGGGCAAGTGGAACGAAAGGCCACCTTGCGGAATCCATTCCGTGCCTACATGCGAATGGTGGTCTACACGGATGCCCGCATCCAGAGAGAGCCATTCGCCGAGGTCTTGACGGAAGTCTACATATCCGGCAAATTCATCCATTTGCTTGTCTACACCCGGAACACGTTCGCCGGTAGACACCATCCGGTTCCATGATTCGCCGCCGAAGTGCTGATAGTCGAAACCCGTGGTCAGACGGTTACCGGTGAAAAGCGTTGCGCTCTGATACCACGACACGCCCAGCATGCGGTCTTTGGAGTTGAAGTGGGATTCCTGCGGCGTACCGCCGGGATGATAGCCGTCATTGATTTTATGGCGTCCCCAGTTATAGAAGAAACTCAAGGCGCCGGAGCTCTTTTCATAATGGTTTTCGAGAGCGAGCGAAGTCATGCCGCGCGTGATGCGGGAGTCATTGTCTATGTACGGATTACCGGCCTCGCCCGGATTAGAGGCCTTGAACTGCGTGATGTTTACATCGCCCCACAGTTTCCAGGAATCGTTGAAGTCATATCCCAGCTTGGCATACCCGCCGTATTGCTCAAACTCCATATTGTCGCGATGCCCGTCGGTACGGTTGTAAGAGCCGGTGACAATACTGCTGAAACGCCCTTTCCTGATGCGGTTGGAAACTTCCGTCTGCAATGTGTTGTAGGAGCCGTAGCCGATTTGCGCATGGGTCTTAACCCCGTCTTCCTGCATCTTGCGGGTTACGATATTGATAACGCCACCCATGGCGTTGGAACCATACAGCACCGAGGCAGGGCCGCGAAGCACTTCCACCCGGTCGGTTAGCATGGTCTGATAGGCATCGGCAATGGGATGTCCCATTAATCCCATATATTGGGGATGGCCGTCAATCAGCACCAGCAAACCAGCCGTAGGACTGCCGCCGATGCCGCGCAGGTTCATTCCGCCTGCCGCTCCCGTGGACACGCCGTATCCCATGATGCCACGGCTTGTAGCGAACAGTCCGGGCACTTGCTCTGTCAGTGCGGGCAGTACGGATGGTTGGAAACGTTGCTCCAACACCTTGCGGTTCACTACGGAGATGGTCATCGGCAGATGCCGTATATCCGTTTCGTTTCTTGTTCCGGTTACTACCACTTCGTCTATAGTCAGGTTCCGGGCAATGCGCGCGCTGTCCTTTGCAGCCTGCGCAAATCCCGCCATTGTCCAAAGGCCGGCTATCGAAAGGAGTAATATGTTTTTTTTCTTCATTCGTATCGCTTTCTTCATTATTTGCTCCGCCAAAGATAGGGCGTATTTTCTTTTTCCGTTTGTATTATAATCTCTCTTGTTTGAGATTTTCTACAAACCGGTCTATTTCCTGTAACTTTTGGGGTATATCGATGCTTTGAGGACAGTGCGGGTTGCATTGGTCGCATCCTGTACAATGGCTTGCCTGGCGGAGCTTCGGTACGCTACGGTCATAACCGATGAGGAAGGCGCGGCGGGCTTCGCGATAGTTCTCATCCCGGCTGCTTTTGGGTATATTGCCTTCGTTGACGCAACGGTTGTAATGCAGCAGAATGGCGGGAATGTCCAGTCCGTAGGGACAAGGCATGCAATACTTGCAGTCGTTGCACGGGATGATAGGATAGGTAAGCATTACCTGCGCCGTATCTTCCAGCAGAGCCAGTTCTTCTTCCGTGCAAGGGTCGAGGGGGGAATAGGTGCGGAGATTGTCCTGCAGATGTTCCATATACGTCATGCCGCTCAGTACCGTCAGTACCTTGGGGAAGCTCCCGGCAAAGCGGAATGCCCAGGAAGCCACACTCTCTTGCGGACGATGCTGTTTCAGGCGTGCCACCAAGTGGTCGTTCAGTCTGGATAGCCGTCCTCCCAGCAGCGGTTCCATGATAATGGCGGGAATGTCGCGTTTAACGAGTTCGCCATACAGATATTCGGCATTGACATTATTGCCCGAAGCATGCCGCCAGTCGGCATAATTGAGTTGGATTTGCACGAAATCCCAGTGTATGCGGTCGTGCATGGCCAGTATTTCATCAAACACGTCCGTTGTTCCGTGAAACGAAAATCCCAGGTTCCGGATACGCCCGGCCTTGCGTTCTTCCATCAGAAAATCAATCATACCGTTGTCGATGTACCGTGCCCGGAATGTCTTGATGCCGCCATTGCCGACGGAGTGCAACAGATAATAATCGATGTAGTCCACTTGCAGGTCCTCGAACGATTTCCGATACATGGCGATTGAATTCTCGCGGGTGTAATTGGAAAAGTTGGACAGTTTGGTGGCTATCAGGAACTTTTCACGCGGATGGCGTTTCAGTGCTATTCCCGTTGACTTCTCCGACCAACCCTGCACATACACGGGCGATGTGTCGAAATAGTTCACGCCGTGGGCGATGGCATAGTCAATCAGTTCGTTGACGGCTTCCTGGTCTATCTCATCTCCGTTTCCGTCAGCCCGCTTCCGGGTAGGCCAGCGCATGCAGCCGTAGCCCAATAAGGATACCCGGTCGCCCGTGGTGGGATTGGTACGGTACACCATCTTATCGGTAGGAATTTCACCCAAAGCGGCCGATTCGCTGTCCGAACGGTTGTTCTTGCCGGAGCAGCCATACAGTGCGGCTGCCGATGCAAACGTCCCTGCGCCGGCAAGCTTGAAGAAGTCCCGGCGGTTTATCTTGCTGTTATTCTTATTCTTCTTCTCTTCCATAGTTACTCGTATTTATTCTTCTCGGTACTGTCTGGTGTTCAGAACGTATCGAAGATTTTCCTTTATCGTTTTGTCATCTGATTCTCACACCGTTCTGTGCATGATATGTCCTTCCACATAGATTGCGCTGAACGGGCGTGCCGGACACAGGTTCTCACATGCGCCGCAGCCGATGCAGCGTTCGGTATTGACAACGGGTATTTGGGGGGATTGCGGATTCCCGGAGTCCGAAGCCACCATTTGTATGGCGCCGACTGGGCAGTGGCGGGCGCAGTTGCCGCACTCCACCTTATCGGTGATGCAGATGCAATTCTCCTTTATCCATACGGCATGACCTATCTGGATGGCCGATTTGTCGGCTTTCGTTATCGGCCGGATAGCACCTGCCGGACAAACTTCCGAACACTTGGTACATTCGGGACGGCAGTAGCCGCGCTCGTAGGACATTTCCGGCTGCATCAGCCGTGTCAGGTCGGAAGAGGGGCGCAGCACCTGGTTGGAACACACCGCAACGCATAGCTGGCAAGCCGTACAGTGTTGTGCAAAATTGCGTGCGCTCAACGACCCCGGAGGAGTAATGGCGGCGGCACGTACGGGTATCTTCTTGTCTTCGATGGCGGCCAGTCCACCGTCTACTTTCTTCTCTTGCGCCTTTAGAGCGGCGGTAGTGGCCAATACTGCCGTTGCCGAGAGGAATGCGCGCCGGGTATCATCTGCCGGTCCGGTAGAAGTTGTTGTACATTGAGTCTGATTCCGGGCGGATATTTTCGCAGCATCCGCTTTATGACGGCGGCGGGTGTAGGTGATGGCTCCTTGTCTGCATTTATCCAGGCAGTCCATGCATGCCACGCAACGGCTGTAATCAATTTCGTGGGTTTTGGAGTTGATGCACGATGCCTTGCAGTTGCGTGCGCAAAGTCCGCAGCCGTTGCACTTCTCGGTATCTATGACCGGTTTGAAAAGAGAATACCCGGACAGGAAACCGAGCACCGTACCTACCGGACAAATCGTGTTGCAGTACGTACGTCCGCCTCGCCATGCCAATATGATGAGCACGACAAAAGTGAGGGCCGCAATGATGAAGGTAGGCAGGCTTTTCATCCATACCTCTGTTTCATAGAAAGCGTAGCTGTCCGCCCGTTCCGCCAGATATGCCAGCAGATTATTGCCCCACTGATAGACGGGAGCGAAGAGACTGGAAGCGATGCGCCCGTAAGTGCTATACGGTTCGAGCAGCGAAGCAACCGCATGAAAGCGCACGCCTGCAATGAGGGTCACGGCAAACACTGCCAACATTCCGTAACGCAGCCATTTCCTGGCGGGAGAATAGCGGAAACGGTTTTTCTTCCGTTTGCCTGCAAACCAGGAAATGACATCCTGAAATACGCCGAGCGGGCAGATAACGGAGCAATAGACGCGTCCGAACAGCAGGGTCAATGCAACAAGCAGCAGTATCACGCCTGCATTCAGTGCGAGCAGTGCGGGGAGAAACTGTATCTTCGCCATCCAGCCCATCCAGCCGTGCAGCGTTCCGGTGAAATCGAGGAACAGGAGCGTGACGAGTGCAAAGAATACAATTGCAAGTGTCAGTCTGATAGTACGTAACATAGTCATAATAGTTTTATCATTGCAAAAATAAGGAGTTTATAATTAGTTTGTGTATATGGATTACGTTTGTTTTTACCGATTTTACAGAAAAAAGCTTATTTCTTGTTCAATTCCTGTTTCTTTCAGAAAATCCCGGTCGTGTGAGACAGCAAGTACGGTACCTTGATAGTTACGTATCGTAGCTGTGATGATTTCAATACTTTCGATGTCCAGATTATTGGTGGGCTCGTCCAGAATAAACAGGTCGGGAGTGTTATCGGCAATCATCAGACAGCAGAAGGCAAGACGCATTTTCTCACCGCCGCTTAATTTGCTGCAAGGCTTGTTCCAGACGTCCTGTGGGAAAAGGTAACGGTTTAAGATGGTCTTTGTTTCATGCTCCGGCAGATGCCGCAGATTGAAGGCTTCCGCTTGTTCCGAAACGGTATATTCATTTTGGATAAGGGAGTACTCCTGATCCAGATAAATATAGGTAAAGTCTGCACGCTCTATCGTTCCGCCGGTCGGTGTCAGTTCGCCGGTAATCAGTTTCAGCAGGGTTGTTTTGCCGCTGCCGTTATCACCTTTAATGCAGAACCGGTTGCCGCTGCGTAGCTGAAAACTGAGCGGAACCGTCCAAAGGTTTGTGTTGCTGTCCGGATAATGAAAGTTGATATTCTGTGCCGTGACGAGTATTTTGCCTGTGTGCAATGCCGAAGCATTGAAGTCGGTTTTCAGCTTGTTTGTTTGCGGCAGGGAGCCTTTCAGGTTTGTTATTTCCTGTTGAATCTTGTCCGTCTTTTCGGCATGGACATTGCTGAGTTTGCTACTGCTGTTTTCGGCATGATTCTTCAGACCGCCTAACAGAATACGCGGAATACCTTTCTTTATGGAAGCCTTTTCGCCTCGTGTGTTTTGTCTGGCTTTCCGTTCTTCCATTTCACGGGCGGTCTTGCGGGCGAGGCGCAAGGCCTTTTCTTTTTCTTCCAACTGCTGTTGCAGGGCATTGCGGTGCACTTCCTTCTGTTCTTTGTAGAAGTCGTAATTGCCGCCGTAGCAAGCCAGTCCGTTGCGGGAGAGTTCGCAAATGGCGGGTAACAGATTTAGCAGAGTACGGTCGTGACTGATAACGAGCACCGTAGCCGAAGTGCGGTGTACGAAATCATACAGACGTTTCCGCCCGGCAGTATCCAGATGATTGGTCGGTTCGTCCAGCAGTAGGGTGTCCGGTTCTTTCAGTTCCATGCCGGCAAGGAACAGGCGTGTTTTCTCTCCGCCGCTAAGCCCCTCTAACGGGCGTAAAAGAGAGATACCGTTCAAATGCCAGGCGTGGAGAACGGCTTGGGTACGCTCTTCGATATTCCAGTCGTTGTCGAGCCGGGCAAAGTGTTCTTCCGCTGTATCACCGTTCAGAATGGCATGGAGTGCAGTTAGCTTACGGTCTATGCCTAATACCTGCGCAACCGTCCGGCCGTCATATTGTCCGAAATGCTGGGGCACATAGTAAAGATGTCCGGAACAATGTACATTACCGGCGCTCGGTGCTGCTTCTCCCGCAAGGATACGCATCAGGGTGGACTTTCCGCAACCGTTATTGCCTGTCAGCGCGGTCTTTTCTCCGGAATTGATAATCAGATTGAGGTTGGAAAACAAAACTTCCTTATCGGTATGGGTATAGCTAAGGTCTTTAATAATGATACTCATAAAATTACTGTGTTTAGGGTAGATAACATAGGTGTCTGTACGACACACTTTCAACTCTTGTAAGGCTGTGGGGAACAGACAAACACAGTAAAGGCTAAACATTTTCCTTTTGAGTGATGCTCAGCGTTCTGATATGAAAAGCATATATAAAGCGATGTTTACCGAAATGTGCTGTCTTTATTTGGATATTCTCATTGGTGGTGGTATTTGTTGGTTAGCAGTTGCAGAGGTAGGTATTTGTTTTATAACATGGAAGACGCATCGAACGAAAGCGGCAGCAATGCGCCCACACTTCTCAATTCATAAATGCCTTTTTCGCCGGACAGCAGTATGCGCATGGGACGTTTGAAACGTTTTTCCGTTTCGAGCATCACCTGCCGGCAGGCGCCGCACGGGGGAATCGGTTCTTCCAGGAACTCGCCGCGTTCGTTGCGGGCGGCTATGGCGAGTGTCTCCACAGCCTGGTCGGGATATTGGGAGTTGGCATAGAACAAAGTGGTGCGTTCCGCGCAAAGCCCCGACGGATAGGCTGCATTCTCCTGATTGGTTCCGGTAACGATGATATTGTTTGCCAACCGGGCGGCTGCGCCCACCGAGAAGTGCGAATAGGGGGCATAACTGCGGTAAGTTGCCTGCCGGGCGGCATCCAGAAGCTCGCGGTCGGCGGCATTCAGCTCTTCGTATTCGTATATCTTGATGGCAATCTGTATGTTCAGGTCCTTCATAGAATAATGGTTTATTGTAATTAATGTTACAAAGATAGGAAAGAGATTGGTTTTTTCAATTCTTTTGCAGACTTTTGTGTCAAATTCAACACTCGAAGCATGAAACCTATATTCAGACTGACTGCTATCATAGCACTTCTCCTTATTTGCGTGGCTGTGCAGGCACAACGCAGAAATTCCCGTTACAACGAATATATCAAACAATATGCCCCGCTTGCCGTGGAGCAGATGAAGGAACATAAGATACCCGCCAGCATCACACTGGCACAAGGCCTGCTGGAGAGCGGTGCGGGACAAAGCGCACTGGCACGCAAGAGCAACAACCACTTCGGCATAAAGTGCCATAGCGACTGGCGCGGGCGGAGAGTGTACCACGACGACGATGCCAAAGGAGAGTGCTTCCGCGCCTATCGCCACCCGAAGGACTCCTACGAGGACCACTCGCTCTTCCTGAAACGCGGCGCACGCTATGCTTTCCTGTTTAAGTTGAAGATTACCGACTACAAAGGCTGGGCGCGCGGCCTGAAAAAAGCGGGATACGCCACAGACCCTTCCTATGCCAATCGCCTGATAACCATTATCGAGGACTATGACCTGTATAAGTACGACAGCCGCGGCATGAGCAAGCGCGAGGCCCGCAAGTGGGAGAAAGAACTGAAGAAGAAACCCTGGCTTGCCAACCCGCATCAGGTGTATATTGCCAACGACATTGCCTACGTTGTGGCCCGCGACGGCGATACTTTCCAGTTCCTGGGCAAAGAGTTCGACATCAGTTGGCGCAAACTGGTGAAGTATAACGACCTGCATAAAGAGTACACCTTAGAGGCAGGCGACATCATCTATCTGAAAGACAAGCGTAAGAAAGCCGCCAAACCTCATACCGTTTATATTGTAAAAGACGGCGATTCCATGCACTCCATTTCGCAGAAGTACGGCATCCGCCTGAAGAATCTGTATAAGATGAACCGCAAGGATGCGGAATATGTGCCCGAAGTAGGGGACAGACTGCGTCTGAGATAACGTTCAGGGAATATTATCGTAAGTGCTTGATAATCACAAGAAAGGATGTACCGGGAAATACCTCGGCTTGGTACGCGGAGTACCAACCGTTGGTATCTCTCGTACCACAGTGCGGTATTCGTAGTACCACAGTGTGGTACATGCCGTACCAAAGAGTGGTATGACAAGTACCAACGCGTGGCATGACAAATACCAAAGGGGGAAACGGACGCTGAGGTGAGGAGTTTTCCCCGTTATCCCCTGTCGTTTATATTTCTTCCGCCGTACCATTGTGCTTTCTCTTCCGTCTGTTTCTTCTTTTCGTACAGTGCAGCTATCCGAAAATGTACAGAGTGTCCGAAAACGGACACTCTTCTTTTTGCCTTAACGCTTGTTTTCAATGATTTATGTTTTTGGCACGGATTTGGCAAGTATAAGGGCGAAGAATCGCAGGCTGTCCGTTTACGCAACAGGACGGCAGCAACGTAAAACGGTAAATAAAGACAGAAAATATGGATAGAGAGATTCCGAAAGAAGTTCGTAACAAAGAGCGTAACAAGAAAATCATTCGTTATGGCGGCATTGCGGGTATCGTCGTTATCAGTGTGTTCATTTCATTGATGCGCACGGGGGTGAAGGAGAAAGACATCGTGTTCTCCCAGGTAAGTACAGGCACGATTGAGGTCAGCGTAAGCGCTTCCGGAAAGGTGGTTCCTGCCTTTGAGGAGATTATCAACTCGCCCATCAACACCCGTATTCTGGAAGTATATAAGAAAGGCGGCGACAGCGTGGATATAGGCACGCCCATCCTGAAGCTGGACTTACAGAGTGCCGAAACCGACTACAAGCAGAAACTCGATGAGGAGCAGATGCGCAGCTACAAGCTGAAGCAGCTCAAGCTTGAGAATATGACCAAGCTGAACGACCTGGAGATGAAGATAAAAGTCTCTGCCATGCAACTGAACCGCAAAAAGGTGGAGTTGCGCAACGAGCAATACCTCGACAGCCTCGGTTCGGGCACTACCGACAAAGTGCGTCAGGCAGAGTTGAGTTATAACGTGGCGGAGCTGGAATACGAACAGTTGAAGCAGCAGTACGCCAACGAGAAGGAAGTGCTGGATGCCGAATATCAGGTACAGGAGCTGGACTTCAGCATCTTCAGAAAAACGCTTGCCGAAACGAAACGCACGCTGGACGATGCGCAGGTCCGCTCGCCCCGCAAGGCAATCCTCACTTACATAAACAACCAGATCGGCGCGCAGGTGGCGGAAGGTTCGCAGATTGCCGTCATCTCCGATTTGAGCCACTTCAAGGTAGAGGGTGAGATAGCCGACACGTACGGCGACCGTGTTGCCGCCGGCGGCAAGGCGATAGTCAAGATAGGCAGCGAGAAGCTGGAAGGTACGGTGAGCAGCGTCACTCCGTTGTCCAAGAATGGTGTTATTTCCTTCACCGTACAGTTGAATGAGGACAACAACCGCCGTCTGCGCTCCGGCCTGAAGACGGACGTATATGTGATGAATGCCGTGAAAGAGGACGTGATGCGCATAGCCAACGCCTCTTACTACGTGGGTCGCGGGGAGTACGAACTGTTTGTACGCAATTCCGACAAGGAGATTGTGAAACGCAAAGTGCAGTTGGGCGATTCCAACTTTGAGTTTGTGGAAGTTATTGGCGGCTTGCAACCGGGCGATGAGGTGGTGGTGAGTGACATGAGCCAATATAAGAACAAGAATAAGCTGAAACTGAAATAACAATTAAATACCTACCATTATGATTAAGTTAACTGGCATCAACAAGATTTATCGTACCAACGAGATTGAAACCGTAGCGTTGGAGAATGTGAACCTCGAAGTGAACAAGGGGGAATTTCTCAGTATCATGGGACCTTCCGGTTGCGGTAAATCTACTTTGCTGAATATTATGGGTTTGCTGGATGCGCCTACCGGCGGCACGATTGAAATAGCCGGTACCAAGGTGGACGGCATGAAGGACAAGGAACTGGCGGCTTTCCGTAACCGGAAGCTGGGCTTTGTATTCCAGTCTTTCCATTTGATTAACTCGCTGAATGTGCTGGACAACGTGGAGCTGCCTTTGCTGTACAGAAAGGTATCGTCCAAAGAACGTCGCCGCCTGGCAGAGGAAGTGTTGCAGAAAGTAGGCCTGAGCCACCGCATGCGCCACATGCCTACACAGCTCTCCGGCGGTCAGTGCCAGCGTGTTGCCATCGCACGCGCCATTATCGGCAATCCGGAGATAATCCTCGCCGATGAGCCTACCGGTAACCTGGACTCCAAAATGGGAGCGGAAGTGATGGAGTTGCTGCATCGACTGAACAAGGAAGACGGGCGCACCATCGTAATGGTAACCCACAATGAAGAGCAAGCCAGACAGACCTCAAGGACAATCCGCTTCTTCGACGGCCGTCAAGTAGAATAACCCCCATAATCCATAACTTATAACTCATAACTCAAAAATGCAGACCATTCGCCAAGCTTTTATACTTTTACGGCAGAACCCGTTGCTGAGTACCATATTCATATTGGGTACGGCATTTGCCATTACCATGATTATGGCGATTGTGATTACCTGGCAGATGAAATATGCCGACATCGAGCCGGAAGTGAACCGTAACCGCTCTCTCTACATAAGCAAGATGCATTTGCAGGGTAAGGAAAACAAGAACTGGAATAATTATACAGCCTGTTCGCCGGCTTTCATGAAGAACTGTGTGCAGCCGTTGCCCGAAGTAGAGGCCTGTACGGCATTTGTTCCGGCAACGGTCGCCCTGGTTTCCATGCCCGACGGCACTAATGCGGTGAAAGTGGATGCTATGGAAACCGACCCGGGATTCTGGAAAGTGTTCCGGATGCAGTTTGTCGCAGGACGGGGATTCGACGATTCCGACCGGGGCGGTGATGTGTCCGCCATTGTCGTGGCTGCTTCTGTGGCGCGGAAACTGTTCGGCACTACGGATGCAGTAGGCAAGACGGTGCTGCTGAACCGTAACGAAGCGCGTATCTGCGGGGTGGTAAAGGATGTTTCGGTCATTGCGAAGGATGCTTATGCGCAAGTGTGGCGCATGTATCCCGCCAAGTTGCAGGATGCCACTTCCATCTGGAGTTATGCCCAATCGCATACGGTGGTGGCGCTGGCACGTTCTTCCGAAGATATTCCGGCCATCAGGCAGGGAATAGCGAAGCGGGTGAAAGACATCAATGCCGTACAGGCCGAAACGCTGATGGACATTATGGAACAGCCCGATGAAATCGTGACGCATGTCAACCATGTGTGGGCCAACGTGGGGCCGGATTTGCGGATGTTGTACATACAGTACGCTCTGGCATTGCTCATTGTTCTTTTAGTGCCGTCGCTCAATCTGTGCGGCCTGAGCAACAGCCGTATGCAGCAGCGCATCAGCGAACTGGGCGTGCGTAAGGCATTCGGAGCGACGCGCGGCGTACTCATAAGGCAGATCTTGAATGAAAACCTCGTACTGACTCTGATTGGCGGAGCGGTGGGGCTGGTGTTCAGCTATCTGGCCGTGTACGGCATGCGTACGTGGCTGTTCACCAACAATCAGAACACCGGCACTTCCGGCGAGTTCGACCTGAGCATGTCGGTACTGTTCAGCCCTACGGTGTTCTGTCTGGCATTCCTTTTCTGTCTGGTCATCAACCTGCTGAGCGCAGGCCTGCCTACATGGCTTGCCGCACGGCACACAATTGTGGATTCTTTGAACGATAAATAAAGCGAGATTGATTATGAAATTCATAGTACATAACTTACGTATGATTCGGGCGCGTCTCCGCAGTAACGGATGGGTGCTTGCAGAATTGTTTCTGGTATTTATCGTGATGTGGTTTCTCTGCGATTCGCTGGGATGCCTGAAGTATACGTTCTATCGCCCGTTGGGCTATAACATAGACCATGTGTACCAGCTTTCAATGATTAAGGGCGGTGAAAGCCGGGACAGCAGCATGACGAGTGCGGACAAATACCTGGGCATCCTGCAGAAGCTCGAAAGGGAGCCTGCGGTTGAAGTGGCCGCCCTGTCGTATTGGAGCCTGCCGATGAGCGGCAATAATTCCTATAACTCGCTGGCTGTGCAGGATACCATCGGTTGTGCGGTGCGTATAATAAACGCTACCGGAGGATATACGCGGGTATTTCGCATGAAGGAAGATGCCGGACGTCCGTTTGCGGCAATGCCTGTGGGGAATGATGTCACGTCCGGCAATTATGTGATGCTGAGCGAGGGTGCGGCCGACTATTATAAGGAAAGAGTACCCGGCTTCTCTTTGGATACTCCCTTGAGCTGGTACGGAGATTCCGCGAACGTGGTAATACAGTGCGGTATGATCGGCAGTTTCCGTTCCTATCGCTATGGGGCAGATGCAGAGTGGGCTTTCCGGAGAATTGACGAGAATGTGATACGGACCGAATTGCGGGATGATGGAGCGCAGATTGTTTTCCGCGTGAAGGAAAACATGGACTCTCCCGATTACCGGAGCAAGTTTCTGAAAGAGATAGCCCCGCACCTGGACACCGACAATATGTTCATAGCCGACGTTGTGCCTTATACGGAGCAGCAATATCAGTTTGAAGTGATGAAAGGCGATGTGGATAAGGTGAATACGCAAACGGTTGTGGTGGTATTCCTGTTGGTGAATGTGTTCCTGGGGCTGATAGGCACTTTCTGGTTCCGTACCCGTAGGCGCCGCAATGAAATAGCTTTGCGGCTTGCCATGGGCAGCACGAAGAAGCAGATATTCTGCCTGCTCATGGGGGAGGGATTGCTGTTGCTGACTCTTGTTACGCTGCCCGCCATGATTGTCTGTTATAACGTGGGCATTGCCGAATTTACAATGGGACATACGGAACTGATTACCACCTGGCCGGTGAAATGGAGCTTCCTGCGTTTCCTGCTGGGCTCGTTGGGTGCATGGCTGCTGATAGCGCTGATGGTGGTGATTGGAATATGGTTCCCGGCACGGCAGGCTATCAAGATACAGCCGGCAGAGGCGTTGCACGAAGAATAGAATGTGAAACAAAATAAAAAAAGAAGAAATATGAGAACTGATATAGCGGGTGTTATCATTGCATTGGTATTGGCCTTTGCAGGTATGCTGAGTGTTTGTGCACAAGATGCAAAAGTAAGTGAGGTACGTAAGGTGGATGCTTTCTCGTCCGTTGAGATAACCTCTGTGGGGACAATTCATTTTACACAGAGTGATACTTATTCTTTCAGGATTGAAGGCAGGGAGAGGTACGTGAAGAATACGCAGACCACAGTGAAGGACGGCCGTCTGCTGATAGGTTTCAAGGACGGGAAAAACAAGCGCAGGAGTAATCAGAAGGATGGCGTGACTATCTGGATTTCAGCTCCCGACTTGAAGGAGGTGGAGTTTACCGGTGTAGGCGAATTCAAATGTGAGAAGCCCTTGAAGCTCGATGCCGTGTCATTCGAGATAAAAGGTGTGGGTGAAGTGAATGTCTCCGACTTGACGTGCAACGAGCTGAAAGTTGCCTTGCGCGGAGTAGGCAGCGCCGATATTCATGTAGCCTGCGACTATTTGTCTGCCAAAATGGGTGGTGTGGGTAGTGTCACTTTGAGCGGAAGCGCCGGACGCGCTGATATTTCCAAAGGAGGCATAGGAGGCGTAAATACAGATAATTTAAAAATAGGCCGTTGAGATGATAAAGCAATATTTCATACAAGCATGGGCGCAACTTCGCCAGCAACCGCTGATTAGTGCGGTCAGTATAGCCGGTACTGCGCTTGCCATCTTCCTCATTATGCTGGTGGTGATGATGCAGCAGGTAAAGGTTGTCCCTTTTGCACCCGAAAGTAACCGTGACCGCTTCCTGCACGTCAAGTGGATGAGTATCTCCAACTCAAATTGGGGAGACGGCACAAGTAACGGACCGATGAGCGCACAGACTGCCCGCGAATGTTTCCAGTCGTTGAAGACACCGGAAGCCGTTACTATTTATACTGTTTTTCCTATATCCACTCCTGTATCTCTGCCGGGCAGTCCGGCGATCAGTGTGGACTTGCGACAAACGGACGACATCTTTTGGCGCGTATTTGACTTCTCCTTTATTGGTGGAAAGCCTTATGATAAAGCAACATTCGATGCAGGTCAACCGGTGGCTGTACTTACGGAGAGTGTGGTGCGCAGCCTTTTCGGCACGACGGATGCCGTGGGGCGCGAGTTTCTTCTCAATCATGCGCCTTACCGCGTTGCCGGTGTCGTGAAAGATGTGTCTACGCTGGCCGACTGCGCTTACGGACAGGTATGGGTCCCGTATACTTCTACGGGAATGGATAAGGAGGCTTGGAACGACCGGCACATGGGAATGATGAGTTGTACGATGCTGGCGCACAGTCGGGATGATTTTCCCGCTATCCGCCAGGAAGCGGAACGCCGTAAATCGGAGTATAATACGCTTATCGGAGAGAACGGCTGGAAGCTGATTTATCGTAACCGCCCTTACGACCAGGAAAAGAATTCCATCGCTTTCGGTGCCAATATCGAACCGGATGTGAATGCGGCGCGCCGTCAGCGGATTATCATCTTCGTCATTCTGCTGATAGTGCCTGCCATCAATCTTTCGAGCATGACACAGAGCCGCTTGCGTCAGCGGGTATCGGAAATCGGAGTGCGCCGTGCTTTCGGCAGTACACGGATGGAGCTGATAGGGCAGATTGTGGCGGAGAATCTGGTAATGACTTTATTGGCAGGTGTTGTCGGTTTGCTGTTGAGCGTAGCCTTTGCATACGTGGGCAACACGTTGCTTTTTGCGCAGGAATTCAGTCAGACTTTGAACCCGCCGGAAGTGGATGCTTCCATTCTGCTTCATGCTTCCACCTTTGGGTGGGCGTTGCTGTTCTGCTTTGTGCTGAATCTGATGAGCAGTGGTTTCCCGGCATGGAAGGCTTCCCGCATCGGGATAGTGAACGCATTGGGAGGACGGTTACACTAAACGCTTGTCGCTAACTATTAATTACGGAAAGAAATGACTAAGAAACTTTTAGTACAGATAAAGAATGAATGGCGCAATAACCTGTGGCTGGCGTTGGAATTGCTGGTTGTAAGCGTTGTGATGTGGTTTGTGGTGGACTATCTCTATCCGCGTACGGCAACTTATCTGGAGCCGCGGGGCTTCGACATCAGCCATTGCTACCTTATCGAAATGGGAAAGCTTACCGATAAGAGTCCCGATTATATCCCGAACCAGACCGATGAGCAGGAAGATGCCGATATTCTTGAACTTGTGGACCGTCTGCGCCGTCGTCCGGAGATAGAGGCGGTGAGCCTTTCGCAAAACTCATATCCATATAATGGCAGTAACTCCACAGATCTGGTGCAGTACGATACGCTGGTCTCCGGTAATTGGACGATACGCCGTTTGGTGACTCCCGATTTTGTGCGTGTGTTCCGTTATCAGGGCACACGTGGCGAGACGCCCGAGCAGCTTGCCGGGATGTTGGAAAAGGGAGAGTTCCTTGCTTCCGACAATCTTTACCGGAAGTACGGCCATCCGCTGACGGAGTTCGTAGGCAAGAGCTTCCGGCTTTTCGGCGACACAATACAAACCTACCGGCTGGGAGCGGCCTTGAAGGATGTACGTTACAATGATTTCGAGCAGGCCCGCGATTCGTATACCTTTCTTTATAAACTCGATTGGTATGATACGGGATTGGAACTCTGTGTCCGTGTCCGCGAAAATCAGGACCATGATTTCATCCAACGCCTGAAAACGGACAGTGAGAAACAGTTCCGCATCGGCAATATCTTTATCTCCGAAATACGTTCCTTTAAGGACATCCGCCGTAATTTCCAGCAGACATGGAGCAATGACCTGCGCAATTACGTAATGGGTATGGGATTTCTGTTGCTGAATATATTTCTGGGACTGCTCGGCACTTTTTGGTTCCGTACCCAGCAACGCCGTTCGGAGATTGCCCTGCATAAGGTGCATGGAGCATCGGACATGAGTATTTTCACCCGTCTGATAAGCGAGGGGCTGCTTTTGCTGTTGCTTGTCACGCCTGTTGCTTTGCTCATAGACTATAATCTGGCAAGCATGGAACTGAACTCCTGGCGCAACGGTACGACTTTGGAGTGGGAGCGCCTATTGCTTTGCGCTGCCATCAGCTTCCTGCTGATAGGATTGATGATTGCGATTGGTATAGGCATTCCGGCACGCAGGGCGATGAAGGTACAACCGGCAGAGGCTTTGCATGATGAATGATTTTAGGAAGTTAAACAGATAACGGAATATGATACGTCTTTACTTTCAGCAAGCGCTATATCACTTGCGCGAGAATCCCATCATAACATGGGTTTCCGTACTGGGTACGGCATTGGCCATCTGCATGATTATGGTACTTGTCATCACTTTTCAGGTTCGGCTCGTGGACTGCGAGCCCGAGGTGAATCGCAGCCGTTCGCTGTATGTGTCTGCCATGTCCGTCAAGAACAAGGGCGGGAGCGACGGCGATTCATCCAACGCCCGCATGTCGGTGCGTACGGGGCGCGAGTGCTTTAAGAATCTCACTACGGCGGAGGCGGTAACGTTGGTTTCCTTGCCCGAAAAGGTACGTGTGTCCCTGCCGGCAGGCAACAAGGTCACGGCCGACATGGTGCAGACGGACGACGCCTTTTGGTATATCTTCCGGTTCCGCTTTCTCAGCGGCAAGGCGTTTACAAAGGCCGACAGCGATGCCGGAGTGCCATGCGCCGTGTTGAGCGCTGCGGTGGCGCGCCGCCTGTTCGGCACGACGGACGTTGCGGGAAAGACGGTACAGTTGAACTATGTGGAATACCGTATATCCGGTGTGGTGACGGATGTGTCCGTACTGGCTACTTCCGCCTATGCGCAGGTGTGGGTTCCCTATACGTCCACAGACATTGCCCGGCTGACGTGGTGGGAGGAGACCATGGGGCAGATGAGGGCGGTTATCCTTGCGCGCTCCGCAGCCGATTTCCCGGCTATCCGTGAGGAGGCGGAGCAACTCCGCCGTAAGTATAACGACAGTCTGCGCGACTCGGAAGTGTTCTATCGCGGGCAACCCGATGAACAGTTTGCCAACCTTTACCGCAAGTGGAGCGAAACGCCCGATACCAAAGCCATTATCCTGCGCTATATGCTCGTTATCGCCATCCTGTTGCTTGTGCCTGCCATCAACCTGAGCAGCATGACGCTCTCCCGTATGCGCAGACGTATGGCGGAGATAGGTGTGCGCAAGGCTTTCGGGGCTACGGGTGGCGAACTGATACGCCAGATATTCTTTGAGAACCTGTTGCTGACATTGTTTGCCGGCGTGTTGGGACTTGCGCTGAGTTACGCCGCCACCTTCCTGCTGAACGGTTTCCTTTTCAACAACAGCACCAATGCCTACCTCAGCGGGGAAACCGCCCTGACACCGGGCATGCTGCTTTCGTCCTGGGCATTCCTTGCTGCTTTCGGTTTCTGTTTGCTGATGAACATCCTTTCGGCAGGCATACCGGCATGGAGGGCTTCGAGAATGAATATAACGGATGCGATCAATCAAAGGTAAACGATGGTTATGAAAACGATATTGAAACAAATAAAGAACGAGTGGAACAGCAATCTTTTTCTCTTTGTGGAGCTGCTGCTGGTCTTTGTCGTGCTGTGGTATATTGTGGACTGGACGCTTGTCACCGCACGGGTCTATCACGCTCCGATGGGATTCGATACGGAGCACTGCTACAACATCACCGTAAGCAAGCTGGGAGAGGACTCGCCTCTTTATAATCCGGAGCTGACCGCCGATGATGATATGGACGACTTGCTCCGGCTTACGGACAGGCTGCGCCACTGCCCCGGCGTAGAGGCCGTTGCCATTTCGCAAAACTGCTTTCCGTACAATGAGGGCAGTAACGGTATTGATTTGGGTATTGACTCTGTGGCTGTCAATGTTCGTCTTCTTTGGGTGGAGGCGGACTTTTTCCGCGTGTTCCGTTATGCCTTTACGGAGGAAGCGGAGTTTGCCAAGGTAGAGGCTGCATTCCGCAATGACGAGCCGGTGGTATCTTCCAATCTCACCGAAGGACATCCGGAATTGGGAGGCAGTGCGTCCTTGCCAGGGCGGGAAGTCTTGCTGTTGAACTACGGTAAGGACGTCCGCCGTCGCATCGGTGCGGTGGGCACGCCCGTGCGTTGGTCGCATTTCCATACTCCGTCGCAGTGGGGCGGGGCTTTTGCAGCCCTTCCGCTCAATGCGAAGAGGTTACGGAATTTCGGCGAACCCCGTTATGTCACAGTCAGCCTGCGCGTTTCCGAAGATGCCGATAAGAACTTTGCCGAAAAGCTGATGAATGATGCCGACCGCCTTTATCAGGTAGGTAATCTGTATCTGCTGGACATTACACCTTTCAGCCATTTGCGCGAAATCTGCGAGCTGGAAGACATGAACGAATGGAAGACGCAGCTTTGCGTGCTCGGTTTCCTGCTGTTGAATATCTTCTTGGGCGTTATCGGCACATTCTGGTTCCGTACGCAGCAACGCCGTAAAGAGGTTGCGCTGAGGCTGGCGCTGGGCAGTTCGCGCCGGGGGATTTTCTCCTGTCTCATGTACGAAGGGGTGTTGCTGCTTACGCTGGCGGCCGTACCGGCGGCTGTCATCGCTTTCAACATCGGTTATGCCGAACTGGTGGATGTGGGCAAGATGCCTTTCGATGCCGGACGCTTCCTGCCGGCTCTTGCCTTGACATGGCTGCTTATGGCGCTGATGATTGTTGCCGGAATCTGGTATCCTGCTTATGGAGCGATGAAAGTACACCCGGCAGAAGCATTGCATGATGAATAAAGTTTTTTAAGAAAAGATGTATATTCTCGATATAAGCTTGTATATTTGCGTAGTTATAAAGAAGTTTACGCAGACAAATCAAAACAAACGGAATGGGAAAACACTTTTTCTTAACATGTTCATTAGCTTTCTTAAGATCGGAAGAGCGTCGTGTAGGGAAAGAGTGTAGATCTCGGTGGTCGCCGT
>OGJN01000691.1_pt1 | contig 20195 bp, 18 predicted proteins | sample 1572221 | NCBI WGS metagenome assembly OGJN01 (sample SAMEA2582148, study PRJEB24529) | metagenome | biome: Human gut stool | place: China | collected 2011 | reverse complement strand
CATACTCATACGTTGCCGCTGTGACATCTTTTGTAATATCGACCAGAACCGGGCCCGGTCTTCCGCTCTTTGCGATCGTAAACGCACGGCGCAGCGTATCTGCAAGAACGGTGATATAAAGATGCTCCGTCCTTTGAAACATTCCGAGGAGCGTGCCGCGGCTATAACGCTCACAGCATAGGTATTTGCTGCGAGAGCGGGTTGGATGAACGGGGACGCCCTGTCGCTACCCGTACCGATTTTCAGAAACACTCTTTGCGTATGCTTGTTATGCTGTTACTGCGTGGTTATCCCGGCAGCCGTCTCTGCGGGCATCGCGACCTTAGTCCCGACTTCAATCATAACGGCGAGATAGAACCCGAAGAATGGATAAAAGTGTGTCCTTGTTTTGATGCTGTATCATTCTGCAAGATCCGTTGCCCCCTAATCCGGTTTCATTGTAATGCGATTGTTATATGTGAAAGGTTATGTTATGCTTTTTTTACTAAATAATGTTATTGGGATAAACAATATTCATGTGTTCTTGTTATATTTGTAATCATTTCAATTTACTTAATAAATACAATTATGATAACAGAAAAATTACAGAATGCAATTAACGAGCAGATTACGGCTGAGATGTGGTCATCCAACCTTTATTTGGCAATGTCTTTCTATATGGAGAAAGAGGGGTATTGTGGTATGGCTTCCTGGTTGAAGAAGCAGTCGTTTGAAGAACATGCACATGCTTGTGAGCTGGCATCGTATATTATCAAGCGTGGTGGCAAAGCCAAACTGGATAAGGTTGACGTTGTTCCCAACGACTTCGGTACTCCGCTGGAAGTATTCGAGCAGGTTTACGAACACGAATGCCGCGTATCAAAGATGATCGACGCTCTTGTAGACGTGGCTGCCGCTGAAAAAGATAAGGCTTCCCAAGACTTCTTGTGGGGATTCGTTCGCGAGCAGGTAGAGGAAGAAGCTACTGCTGCCGGTATCGTAGATATGGTGAAGAAAGCCGGTGCAGCCGGAATCTTCTTTATTGATGCGAAGCTGGGCGAAAGAAAATAAGTAAGAAATATAACCGGTAAGGTAACGGGTGGTAAGGCGTGGGCTTTATCACCCGTTTTTTATCTGTCAGCTATCGTTTTAGAAACCGGAAATTGTATTGTTTCGTGTTTCTTCTGGTAGGTAATAAAATAATTATCTATATTTGTAATGAGAAGAAAAAGAAAATCAAGAAGTGATAGCAGAGCATTGGAATAAATTCTTTAACAAAGCCAGATGAGCAGTTATGAAAGACGTAATAGAAAAAGTATGGTTGATCGATATAGCTGTATGGATACGTATAATTGACGGTAGGGAAGCTTGTGAAGAATTTGCAAATTATTAAAGATTAAAATTTGCTACTTCTGAACAGCGTGCGAACTTTGAAGTGAGTGAATATGGTATTCATTGGAGAGAATTGGATGAGGATTTAAGCTTTGAGGGCTTTTTTCGGGAAAAGAAATCAAATCTTTTATATGACTTATTCATAGCTCATCCTGAACTGAATGCCTCTGCAGTAGCTCGTCGGTTAGGCTTGTCACAAAGTCTGTTTGCGCAATATGTGAGTGGAACAAAGAAGCCGTCTAAACAACGTTTTGATGAAATAATAGAAACAATACGTGAAATAGGGCGCGAGCTAATGACCGTGCCTGCATGAAAAATAGGGTAATGTTGCAAGAATAGGGATGTGTTGCAACACGGAAACATTTATTATTTTCAGGCACGGATTACACGGATTTCACGGAAGAAAGGATAAAGTAAATCGTGTAATCCGTGCCTGAAAAAATCATCAAGTGCACCCCATTTCCTATTTTAGCACTCCCAATTCCTTTCCTACCTTAATAAACGCTTCAATACATTTATCCAGATGTTCCTTATTGTGTCCGGCAGAGATTTGTACACGGATACGTGCCTGCCCTTTCGGTACAACGGGGTAGTAGAAACCGGTTACATAGATGCCTTCTTCTTGCATGCGGGCTGCATAAACCTGAGACAGTTTGGCATCATACAGCATTACTGCGCAAATGGCACTCTGGGTAGGCTTGATGTCGAAACCGGCAGCAGTCATCTTGTCGCGGAAGTAATTTACGTTTTCTACCAACTTGTCATGCAGGGCGTTGCTTTCTTTCAGCATCTTGAATACTTCAAGGCTTGCACCGATGATGCCCGGAGCCAGGGAGTTGGAGAAGAGATAAGGACGGCTGCGTTGGCGCAACAGGTCGATAATCTCTTTGCGACCCGTGGTGAAACCGCCCAAAGCGCCGCCGAAGGCTTTGCCCAATGTACCGGTGTAGATGTCCACACGTCCGTAGGTGTTGTACAGTTCGCTCACGCCATGTCCCGTAGCGCCCACTACTCCGGCAGAGTGGGATTCGTCCACCATTACCAGTGCATCATACTTTTCGGCAAGGTCACATATCTTGTCCATGGGAGCTACATTGCCGTCCATGGAGAACACACCGTCCGTTACGATGATGCGGAAACGTTGTGCCTGGGCCTCTTGCAGGCATTTTTCAAGTTCTGCCATGTCGGCATTGGCATAACGGTAACGTTTGGCTTTGCAGAGGCGCACGCCGTCGATGATGGAAGCATGGTTCAAGGAATCGGAGATAATAGCGTCCTCTTCGGTGAAGAGAGGTTCGAACACACCGCCGTTGGCATCGAAGCAGGCGGCGTAAAGAATGGTGTCTTCCGTCTTGAAGTAATCGGAAATGGCAGCTTCCAATTCCTTGTGGATGTCCTGTGTGCCACAGATGAAACGGACGGACGACATGCCGTAGCCGCGACGTTCCATCATGTTCTGAGCAGCGGCTATCAGGCGGGGATGATTGGATAATCCCAGATAGTTGTTGGCGCAGAAGTTCAGTACTTCCTTGCCTTTCACGGTGATAGCAGCTTGTTGTGCACTCTCAATCAGGCGTTCCTCTTTATAGAGTCCGGCTTCTTTTATTTCAGCAAGCGTTTTGCTGAGATGGTCTTTCATTTTACCGTACATAGCTTTTTATTTTAATAGGTAATACTTCGTTATTTGAAGCTCTACAAAGGACATCATTTTTCTTGGAATAAACAATATCTTTTTGATAGAAAAATGAAAAAAAAGTGTGTATATTTGCGACTCAGTAACGAAAGAATACCTTATAAATAAGTTGTATGAAAAATATTTTGGTAATTGGAGCCACAGGACAGATTGGCTCGGAGCTAACATTGGAGTTGCGCAAGCGCTATGGTAATGACCATGTTGTAGCCGGATATATTCTGAGCGCCATGCCGCAGGGTGAATTGAAATCCTCGGGTCCTTCGGCCATAGCCGATGTGACAGACCGCCAGTCTATTGAAGTGGTGGTGAGGCAATTCAAGGTTGATACAATTTATAACCTGGCAGCCCTGTTGTCGGTAGTTGCCGAGAGCCGTCCCGCCATGGCGTGGAAGATTGGCATCGACGGGCTGTGGAATGTGCTGGAAGTGGCGCGCGAGTACGGTTGCGCCGTGTTTACGCCGAGCTCCATCGGTTCGTTCGGAGAGAATACTCCCCACGTAAAGACGCCGCAGGATACCATTCAGCGTCCGCGTACCATGTACGGCGTAACAAAAGTGACTACGGAATTGTTAAGTGATTATTATCATACGAAATACGGGGTGGATACCCGTGCGGTACGTTTCCCCGGCATCATCTCCAACGTGACACCTCCGGGCGGCGGTACGACGGACTATGCGGTAGACATCTTCTACTCTGCCGTGAAAGGTGAGAAGTTCGTATGTCCCGTAAAGGCGGGTACATTTATGGATATGATGTACATGCCCGATGCCATTAATGCGGCTATCTCGCTGATGGAAGCCGATCCGGCACGGCTGAAGCACCGGAATGCGTTCAACATCGCTTCCATGAGCTTCGACCCGGAAATGATTTATGCGGCTATCAGGAAACATGTGCTCGACTTCGAAATGACCTATCAGATAGATCCTTTGAAGCAGGCCATTGCCGACAGTTGGCCCGATTCGCTGGATGACTCCTGCGCCCGCGAAGAATGGGACTGGATGCCGCAGTTTGACCTGGAGTCTATGACTGTGGACATGCTTGAAAAACTAAGAGCAAAATTAAATAAATGACCGTAGAGGTCGGTAAAGGATGAAACGATTACTAACGGGATTTTTTATACTCGTCTTTCTGTTCTCGTGTGGGAACAGAAAGACGAAAATGGATCCCTTTGCTACCATTACCGAAATGGTGGATTCGGCCGGGCATGTAGCCGATACGCTGCAACAGGCAGAAGTGAAGGAGGAGCCTGAACCGTTGGAAGCGGACGAACTGTTTGACGATTTTATCTTCAATTATGCTTCGGACGAGGCTTTGCAACGGGCAAGGACGGAGTTTCCTTTGCCTTATTACAACCGGGACACTCCTTCGAAGATAGAGGAACGCTTCTGGAAGCACGACTACCTGTTTACCAAACAGAATTATTATACATTGCTTTTCGACCGTGAGAGCGACATGGACATGGTGGGCGATACTGCATTGAAATCCGTACAGGTGGAGTGGATTTATCTGAAAACGCGTATGGTAAAGAAATATTATTTTGAACGTAAGCGAGGCATGTGGATGCTCGAAGCCATAAATTTGCGTCATATCGAAGAAGGTGAAGGCGAGAATTTTGTGGATTTCTATACCCGTTTTGTGACGGACAGCTTGTATCAGAGCGAGCATATTGCCAATCCGTTGCAGTTTGTCACCATCGACCCCGACGATGAGTTTGCCATACTGGAAACCACTCTCGACGTGAACCAGTGGTATGCTTTCCGTCCGTCGCTGCCCGCAGACAAGTTGTCCAACATCAACTACGGACAGAAGAACGAGGATAATTCGAATACGAAAATCCTGAAAGTAAACGGTATCGGCAACGGATATTCCAACGTTTTCTATTTCCGCAGGCGGGGCGGTGAGTGGAAGATGTATAAATACGAAGATACGAGCATTTGAGACTTATGAGAATACCCAATACATTCGGATTTGATGTAAAAGCTGCCGTATATGCAGAATATCACTCGGTAGAGGAATTGGAGAAATGGATAGCCGAAGGGCGCATCACTTCTCCTTTTTTACATATAGGATGCGGTAGTAATCTGTTATTTGTGAAAGATTATGAAGGCATGGTGCTGCACTCGCGCATCGGCGGCATAGAAGTGACCGCGGAAGATGACGGGCAGGTGCATGTACGTGTGGGTGCGGGTGTAGTATGGGATGATTTTGCGGCTTACTGTGTGGAGCAGGGCTGGTATGGTGCGGAGAACCTGTCGCTGATACCCGGTGAGGTAGGAGCGGCTGCCGTACAGAATATTGGTGCTTACGGTGTAGAGGTGAAAGACCTCATAGAGTCTGTGGAGACGATAAACATCCACGGTAGGAAGCGTGTCTATCGGAAAGGCGAATGTGAATATGCCTATCGGAAAAGCCTTTTCAAAAAGCCTGAAATGAAATCGGTCTTTGTGACTTACGTGAATTTCGTACTGAGCAAGAAGGAGCATTATACATTGGATTATGGTACAATCCGTCAGGAGCTTGCCGGGTATCCGTCAGTGACCTTAGCCACTTTGCGTCGTGTGATTATAGATATTCGCGAAAGCAAACTGCCCGACCCGAAAGTGCTGGGTAATGCCGGGAGTTTCTTTATGAATCCCATCGTGCCGCGTGCGCAATTTGAAGCGTTGCTGGACTTGTATCCCACCATGCCTCATTACGAGGTGGATGCCGGACGGGTGAAGATTCCTGCCGGATGGATGATAGACCAATGCGGCTGGAAGGGCAAGGCCTTAGGTCCTGCCGCCGTGCACGACAAGCAGGCTTTGGTGCTTGTGAATCTGGGTGGTGCAACCGGAAAAGATGTGGTTGCCCTGTCAGATGCTGTCCGAGCCTCGGTAAAGGAGAAATTCGGAGTGGAAATTTGTCCGGAAGTGAACTTTATAGAATGATTAACCGATAATCATCAATCACTGTTTTATGAAACTGACTATATTAGGAAGCGGAACATCTACCGGAGTGCCGGAAATTGGCTGCACATGCCCGGTCTGCACATCTGCCGACCCGCGGGACAGCCGTTTGCGTGCATCTGCCCTGCTGCATACGGACGATGCGGTGATATTGATAGACTGCGGTCCCGATTTCAGGAAACAGATGCTGCGTGCTTCCGTGTACGAGCGGATAGACGGCGTGCTGATAACCCATGAGCATTACGACCATGTGGGCGGATTGGACGATTTGCGCCCTTTCTGCCGTTTCTCGGAAATACCTGTCTATTCGGATGCCTACACAGCCGCTCATCTGCGGGCACGGATGCCTTATTGCTTTGTGGATAAGAAATATCCGGGTGTGCCGCGCATTTATTTGCAGGAAGTGGAAGCGGGCAGGCCTTTCTACGTGCGAGAAACGGAAATACTGCCGGTTACCGTGATGCACGGGCGGCTGCCTATCCTGGGATACCGTATCGGCAGGCGGCTGGGGTATGTAACGGACATGCTTACGATGCCGGATGCTTCGTATGAACAATTACAGGGACTGGATGTTCTGGTAATAAACGCCTTGCGGCCGCAACCGCACTCTACGCACCAAAGCATACCGGAAGCGCTGGCGGCAGCGGAACGTATCGGCGCAAGGGAAACTTATTTCATCCACATGAGTCATCATGCAGGGCTGCATGCCGAAATCGACCGCCAACTGCCGCCCCATGTGCACTTTGCGTATGACGGTATGGAAATAGATTTCTAAACTTTTTGAAACATTTGTTTTGTTTTATTAGTATAAATGTTTATTTTTGCCAACAGTTGACGAATGTATGCCATGAAGATTCGAATCCTTATACGAATAGCCGTTATTGTGTCCATAGTATTGCTGTGTACAGGTTTTGGCGTATACTCGTTTCTGCGAATGAATGCAGTGGAAAACCGGCAGGATTTTAATCTCTTTACGTTAGTGCCGCAAGATGCCACGGCTGTACTTGAGACAGACCGTATGGCGGATTTGATGGAAGATATCGACGGCTTGCATTGCAGCAAGGATGAGCATTTCCTGTATGTATCGGAACTTTTTGTATGTCTGAAGAAGTATTTCAATACATTGGTAGGTGATACGCCGCATGGACTGAGCAGGCAGATGAATAAAATGCTTATCAGTTTTCACGAACCGGATACTCCCTTGAACCAGGTGTTGTATTGCAGCCTGGGGGCGGGGGATTACGAGTTGGTGGAGTCTTTCGTATGTAAATACTGTTCCAGCACTTTCCCTTCTAAGTATTTTGATTACAACGGCGAGGAAATACGCATCTATCCCACGGCGGACGGGCGTTTCCTTGCGGCTTATTTCACCCCGGACTTTCTGGCTGTCAGCTTTCAGAAGCGTCTGATAGAGCAGGTTATCGATGCCTGCCGTTCCAGACAATCATTGATGGACATGGCATCTTTCCGTGCCATGTATGCCGGTAAGCGCAACAATGTGGCGGCAACGGTGTATGTACGCATGAAAGAAGTGGGCATGGGCAAGAATACAGACGGCATTCGTCCGCAGACGCATCTGGGAAGTTGGGCGGAGTTTGATATGAAGTTCAATGAAGAAGCCGTTTATTGTTCAGGTATCAGTCACGGAGCGGATACAGCCCGGACGTTTATCAACGCGCTTCGCAGACAGGAACCGATAAAAGATTTTTCGGGAGAGCGGCTTCCGGCATCTGTCTTCTTCTACAACCAGTGGGCAATCTCGGATTTGGAAGCCATATTCGGCTTTACTTCGCAACAGGAATATGCTAAGGCTGTCTATTCCGATTATATCAAGAAGCGGGATGGCGAGTGGATGGAATTTATGAAAACGTATGCGGGAGAGAATGTCATGTCTTGCCTGTTTCATTCCAAGGATACTACCGACCGGCATCCCTGCGCTGTAATGAGCGTTGCTGTGAAAGATGAAGCACAGGCGGAACGTGCCCTGCAGAAATTACTGTATGCTACTCCCGAAGAAAAAGGCGCTCCGGCCGTGGAGCGGACCTATCCGAATTACAGGCGATACCCGCGTGCACGGAAGTACCGACAGTATATGTTGCCCCGGAATACCGTATTGACACAACTGACAGGCATTACGGAATCCGCACTTCACACATACGCCTGCTTCTATAAAGGAACTTTGTTACTGGCGCCCGATGCACAGAGTCTCTCCGCTTATGTGGACGCTTTGGAGAACGGAGATGTGCTGGATGGTACTTCGGTGTACGAGGAAGGTGTAGGCAGTCTTTCTCCTTATTATAACTTTGCCATGATGGTGGATATGGAAGAGATGATGCACCAGCCGGAAACTTATGTGCGGTTGGTTCCGAATTTTTTCTTCCGTCATTCCGATTTCTTCCGCCACTTCACTATAGCCATACAGTTTACTTGCGCGGAAGGAGTGGTGTATCCGAATCTCGTCTTGCTGTATAAAGGAGAGAAAATAGGGGAATTTGAAGAAGTAGGGAATTGAAAAATAAGAGAAATAGAAAAGAGGGCTTGTCAAAACTAAAATCCGCTTACTATTTGTTTTTTATTAGGTACGGATTACACGGAAAGCACGGATTTCACAGATTTTCTTTATTCTTTTTCTGTGAAAACCGTGCTTTCCGTGTAATCCGTGCCTAAAAGAAATCGTCAAGTGTATTTTGACACCTTCCTTTTCTTACCGGATAAAACTTACTGATTCCTGTTTTTCAATTTTTAATTCTCAAATTAGAAAGGCAAGTCGTCCTTTGCGTCTCCGGATAAGAATTCCGGCGCTGCGGACGGAGCGGGCGGCGGAACCGGTGCTCCCGGTGCAGGCGCTGCCGTTGCTGCGCTGACACGTTCCACTTTCCATGCGCGGATACTGTTGAACCAGCGGTCTTGCCACTGACGTGCGTCGATGTCGAAAGATACCGTCAGCTCTTCACCCATCTGGATATTGAATTGTTCTATTTTATCTGCTCCGAATACGTCGAAACACATCTTACGGGGATATTGCCCGTGGTCTTCGATTACGTATTCCTGCGCTTTCCACTCGTTACCTGATGCTTTGGAAACTCCGCCTCTGGGCTGGAGTATAGCGATGATTTTTCCTGTAAATTCCATTGTACTCTTTTTAAATGATGCGGCGAAGTTACAATTTTTTAGGGATATGCGACGAATAAACGGCTGTTTTTTCTTTGCCGTAGGGAATTCTTTTTTTAACTTTGTCCGTTAGTTAACAACTGAACTGAAATTAAAACTTAAATACATAGAATATATGAAATTTATCGTTTCGAGTACTGCGCTCTCCAGCCATTTGCAGGCTATCAGCCGTGTGATTAATTCAAAGAATGCGCTGCCTATTTTGGATTGTTTCCTTTTTGAACTACAAGACGGAACCTTGTCGGTAACTGTTTCCGACAGTGAAACAACGATGGTTACCACAGTAGAAGTGAATGACAGTGATGCCGACGGACGTTTTGCAGTGACTGCCAAGACTTTGTTGGACGCTTTAAAGGAAATTCCCGAACAGCCGCTGACGTTTGACATCAATACGAGTTCTCTGGAGATTACGGTTCAGTATCAGAACGGTAAATACAGCCTGATGGGGCAGAATGCGGACGAATTTCCGCAATCGGCCATGCTGGGCGAGAATGCCGTTCGTGTGGAAATGGATGCACAGGTGTTACTGGGAGGTATCAACCGCGCCGTGTTTGCAACCGCCGATGACGAGCTTCGTCCGGTGATGAACGGTATCTATTTCGATATTACTACCGAAGACATCACAATGGTGGCTTCCGACGGACATAAGTTAGTGCGTTGCAAGACGCTGGCCGCCAAAGGCAATGAGCGTGCGGCTTTCATCCTGCCCAAGAAACCTGCCAACCTGATGAAGAAGCAGGGCACGGTGACCATTGAATTTGACGAACGCAATGCCGTGGTTACATTGGAAAGCTATCGCATGGTATGCCGCCTGATTGAGGGACGCTACCCGAACTATAACTCCGTAATTCCGCAGAACAATCCGTATAAAGTGACGGTAGACCGCCTGCAACTGATTGGTGCGTTGCGTCGCGTGTCTATCTTCTCCTCACAGGCAAGCAGCCTTATCAAACTGCGTATGCAGGAGAACCAAATTGTGATTTCGGCACAGGACATCGATTTCTCCACTTCGGCAGAGGAAACGCAGACATGCCAGTATGCGGGTAATCCGATGAGCATCGGTTTCAAGTCTACTTTCCTGATTGATATCCTGAATAATATATCGGCGGATGAAGTGGTTATCGAGCTGGCGGATCCTTCGCGTGCCGGTGTTATTGTTCCGGCAGAGCAGGAAGAAAACGAAGACCTGCTGATGCTGTTGATGCCGATGATGCTGAATGATTAATGAAATAGTAATCTGTCATTTTTTTATTTAGGCACGGGTTACGCGGATTTCACGGTTCGGGTTTATAGAGAAACCGCACCGTTCCGTGCAGTCCGTGCCTAAAAGATAAATAAATACGAAACTTCATGAAACTGAATCTTAAAAATCCGATTGTCTTTTTTGACTTGGAGACCACCGGTACAAACATTAACTCGGACCGAATAGTAGAAATCTGTTATCTCAAAGTATATCCCAACGGAAACGAGGAAACCAAAACCATGCGCATCAATCCCGAAATGCACATACCGGAGGAGGCTTCCGCCGTTCATGGCATTTACGACGAAGATGTGGCAGAATGCCCCACGTTCAAGGAAGTGGCACGCAATATAGCCAATGATATTGAAGGCTGCGACCTTGCTGGGTTCAATTCCAACCGCTTTGATATTCCGGTACTGGCAGAAGAATTCCTGCGTGCAGACGTGGATATAGATATGAGCCGCCGCAAGTTTGTGGATGTACAGGTTATCTTCCACAAAATGGAGCAGCGCACACTGTCTGCCGCTTATAAGTTCTATTGCGGCAAGAACCTGGAAGACGCCCATACAGCGGAAGCCGATACGCGTGCCACTTACGAGGTGCTGATGTCGCAACTGGACCGTTATCCCGAATTGCAGAACGATGTGGCTTTCCTCTCGGATTATTCCAGCTTCAACAAGAATGTGGACTTTGCAGGACGCATGGTTTACGATGATAAAGGTGTGGAAGTGTTTAATTTCGGTAAATACAAAGGCATGCCGGTGGCAGATGTGCTGAAACGCGATCCGGGCTATTACAGCTGGATACTGAACAGTGATTTTACACTGAACACCAAGGCTATGCTGACTAAAATCCGCCTGCGCGAGATTACCCAGAAGTAAATTTGTAATTAGTAGTTTGATTTCATGGCAAACCCACTGAAAGGAAAGAAAATAGTACTCGGCATTACAGGCAGTATTGCCGCTTATAAAGCCTGTTATATCATTCGCGGACTTATAAAACGGGGCGCGGAAGTGCAAGTTGTCATAACGCCTGCGGGCAAAGAATTTATAACTCCCATTACTTTGTCTGCCCTTACCAGCAAGCCCGTTATCAGCGAGTTCTTCGCGCAGCGTGACGGAACCTGGAACAGCCATGTGGATTTGGGTCTGTGGGCGGATGCCATGCTGATAGCTCCTGCCACGGCTTCCACTATCGGCAAGATGGCGAATGGCATTGCCGATAATATGCTGATAACCACTTACCTGTCGGCTAAAGCTCCTGTGTTTGTTGCCCCGGCAATGGACCTGGATATGTATGCCCATCCGTCCACCCAAAAGAACCTGGAGACACTGCGTTCGTATGGCAACCATATCATAGAACCGGGTACGGGCGAGCTTGCAAGCCATCTGATAGGCAAGGGCAGAATGGAAGAGCCGGATGTCATTATCCGCAGGCTGGAAGAGTTCTTTGCCGCTAAGGACGGTGATCTGGCGGGGAAAACAATAATGATTACTACCGGACCGACATACGAAAAGATTGATCCGGTGCGTTTTATCGGCAATTATTCGTCGGGAAAGATGGGCTTTGCGCTTGCCGATGAGTGTGCGGCAAGAGGAGCAAGGGTTATTCTGGTTTCGGGGCCCGTCCAGCTCCGGACACACTACCCTGTGTACCGGTATTTCGGTGTGGAGTCTGCCGGAGAGATGTTTGAGGCGGCTACCTCTTTGTTTGACGATGCGGATGCCGTTATCATGGCTGCCGCCGTTGCCGACTATACGCCGGAGCAGGTTGCCGACAGGAAGATAAAGCGTGAAAAGACAGGTGATATGTCATTGCACCTGAAGCCTACACGGGACATCGCCGCCCATTTGGGAGAGATGAAGAAGCAGCATCCCGGCAAGGTGCTGGTGGGCTTTGCCCTCGAAACCAATGACGAACAGCATAATGCGGAAGATAAACTGAACCGTAAGAACCTGGATTTTATCGTGCTTAATTCGCTGAATGACAAAGGTGCGGGCTTCCGTTACGATACCAATAAAATCAGCATTATCGACCGGAACGGTAAAAAGGACTACCCGTTGAAGTCCAAAGCGGAAGTGGCTGCGGACATCGTCGACCATTTGGCGGAAGTGATGAAGTGTGAATGATATTTTTTGATTGTCAACTTTCAATTATCTGTTTAATAAAATGTTGCGTTCTCTATACATACAGAATTATGCGCTTATCGAGAAGCTTGATATAGACTTCGGTAGCGGCTTCTCGGTGATTACCGGTGAGACCGGTGCGGGAAAGTCCATCATATTGGGAGCTATCGGTCTGTTGCTGGGGCAGCGTGCCGATGTGAAATCCATCAGGCGGGGCGCTGCAAAATGTGTGATTGAAGCCCGTTTTGAGATTGCCGGTTATGGTATGCAGCCTTTCTTTGAGGAAAACGAACTGGAATACGAAGATGAGTGTATCCTTCGCCGCGAAGTCTATGCTTCGGGCAAGAGCCGTGCGTTTATCAACGATACGCCTGCCTCGCTGGTACAGATGAAGGAGCTTGGCGAACAGCTGATTGACGTACACTCGCAACATCAGAACCTGCTCCTGAACAAGGAAGGTTTCCAGTTGAGCGTGCTGGATTTGCTGGCGCATGACGAAGATGAGTTAAGTAAATACCGCTCTCTCCACCGGGAATGGAAGCAGGTGCAGCAGGATTTGGAACAGCTTGTCGCACTGTCCGAAAAGAACAAGGCGGACGAAGATTACATCCGTTTTCAGTTGGAGCAGTTGGAGGATGCGCATCTGGCTGTCGGAGAACAGGAAGAACTGGAGCAGGAAGCCGATACGCTGAGCCATGCCGAAGAGATAAAAGCCGGACTGTTCCGTGCCGGTCAGACGATGAACTCCGATGAGGGCGGTCTGCTTTCCGTACTGAAAGAGTGCCTGAATACAATGGCGGGCTTGCAGAAAGTATATCCTGCCGCCGGTGAACTTGCCGAACGGCTGGAAAGCAGCTACATCGAACTGAAAGATATTTCTCAGGAGATTTCGGGAAAAGAAGAGGAGATAGAATTTAACCCTGCCCGGCTGGAAGAGGTGAACGGACGTTTGAACCTGATTTATACTCTCCAGCAGAAGCATCGCGTCTCTACCGTGGACGAGCTTCTGGCTCTGGCGGATGATTATGCCGCCAAACTGTCCAACATCACTTCATCGGATGAACAGATTGAAACGTTGAAAGTCCGTAGCGAAGCCTTATATAATAAGGTGAAGCGGCAGGCAGCGGTACTTACGGGGTTGCGTACCGCCGCAGCCCGCGAGGTTGAAAAGCAGATGGCAGCCCGCCTGATACCGCTGGGCATGCCCAATGTCCGTTTTCAGGTGGAAATAGGTACACGCAAGGAGCCGGGAGCACATGGGGCGGATACGGTGAACTTCCTTTTCTCTGCCAACAAGAACGGGGCTTTGCAGAATATTTCTTCGGTAGCTTCGGGGGGCGAGATAGCCCGTGTCATGCTGTCTGTCAAGGCAATGATAGCCGGAGCGGTGAAGCTGCCCACTATCGTGTTCGATGAAATAGACACGGGAGTTTCCGGTGAGATAGCCGATCGCATGGCGGATATTATGCAGGAAATGGGCGATAGCGACCGCCAGGTTATCAGTATCACGCATCTGCCGCAGATAGCTGCCCGCGGACGTGCCCATTATAAGGTGTATAAACAGGATAATGAAACGGAAACCAACAGCCACATCCGCCGTTTGACGGATGAGGAACGGGTAGGGGAGATTGCTCATATGCTGAGTGGAGCCACCCTGACCGATGCCGCGCTGAACAATGCCAAGGCACTGTTGGGCATCGTCTGACTAATGTAGTACTTTACGGTTGTAAAGTAGAGGTTTACAATCGTAGTGTAGTACTTTAGCCGGCTAAAGTAGAACAAAAAAAACAATAAGATACAATGATAGATAAAAGTGAAATGATTTTCGGCGTTCGTGCCGTGATAGAAGCTGTTCAGGCAGGTAAGGACATTGACAAGATATTGGTGAAGAAAGATATCCAGAGCGACTTGTCCAAAGAATTGTTTGCCGCTCTAAAGGGAACTTTGATTCCCGTACAACGTGTGCCGGTAGAGCGTATCAACCGCATTACTCGTAAGAACCATCAGGGGGTGATAGCATTTGTCTCTGCCGTAACCTATCAGAAAACGGAAGACCTTGTGCCGTTCCTTTTTGAGGAAGGCAAGAATCCGTTGTTTGTGATGCTGGACGGCATAACGGATGTGCGTAATTTCGGAGCGATAGCCCGTACTTGCGAGTGTGCGGCGGTGGATGCCGTTATTATTCCCGCCAAGAACAGTGTAACGGTGAATGCCGATGCGGTAAAGACTTCGGCAGGTGCGTTGCATACCTTGCCCGTATGCCGCGAACAGAACCTGAAAGATACCCTGCAGTTTCTTAAAAGCAGCGGTTTCCATATAGTGGCTGCTACGGAAAAGGGTGATTACGATTACACAAAAGCCGATTACACAGGTCCTATGTGTATCATCATGGGTGCCGAGGACAAGGGGGTTTCTTACGATAACCTTGCACTTTGCGACGAATGGGTAAAGATTCCGATGCTGGGTACGATTGAGTCTCTTAACGTATCCGTTGCGGCGGGTATCCTGATTTATGAAGCTGTGAAACAAAGAACGAACTGAATATGAAAAAGAAGATTTTCCTGCTTTCCGCTCTATGCCTTTTGGAGGTACAGTGGAGCATGGCACAAGCTCCCAAATGGGTGGATAAAGCCAAACGTGCCGTATTCTCGGTGATTACTTATGGCGAGAATGATAAGATTTTGAATACCGGAAACGGTTTCTTCGTGACGGAAGACGGTGTGGCCTTGTCCGATTGTTCTTTGTTCGAAGGAGCGCAACGGGCGGTGGTCGTGAATTCGGAAGGCGTACAGATGCCGGTAGTTTCTATTATGGGTGCGAATGACATGTACGATGTCATTAAATTCCGTGTAGGTATATCCACCAAAAAAGTCCCGGCATTGAATCCGGCAACCGTGGCTCCGGCTGTGGGTGCCAATGTGTATATCCTGCCTTATTCCACACAGAAAGACCGTTCCTATACTGCCGGACAAGTGAAAGCTGCGGATGAATTCTCCGGAAAGTATCACTACTATACGCTCAATCTGCGCCTGAAGGACAAGATGGTGAGCTGTCCCGTGATGACCGAAGAAGGACAGGTCTTTGCGCTTGCACAGAAGTCATCCGGTGCCGATACCGCTACAATATGTTATGCGGTAGATGCCGATTTTGCCATGGAACAGAATGTTTCTGCATTTTCTTTCAGTGATATGACTTTAAAGAATATCGGCATTAAGAAAGCACTGCCCGATACGGAAGAACAGGCGCTGGTGTTTCTCTTCATGGCTTCCTCACAGGTTACTCCGGAGAAGTATGCAGAACTGTTGGACGATTTCATCGCTGAATATCCGAACAGTGCGGACGGCTATGTGCGCCGTGCCACCAACCGGATATACCGCTCCAAGGATGATGCCTCGATGGATAAGGTCGTGGCGGATATGGATAAAGCCCTGAGTGTGGCTCAAAAGAAAGACGACGTATATTACAACCGTGCCAAACTGATATACAATTATATGCTGGGTAATCCGGAAAAGCCCTATAAGGACTGGTCTTACGATAAGGCTGTGGATGAAATAAGAAAAGCGATTGCCATTCAGGAACTTCCGGTGTATGTACAGACCGAAGGGGATATTTTGTTTGCAAAGCAGGATTATGCGGCAGCTTTGGCATGCTACGAAAAGGTTAATCAGTCCGATATAGCGTCGGCAGCAACGTTTTTCAGTGCAGCCAAAACGAAGGAACTGATGAAAGCGCCGGCAGAAGAAGTGCTGGCACTTATGGATAGTTGCGTGGTACGTTTCACCGAACCGTACACGGAAGAAGCCGCCCCTTACTTGTTGGAACGTGCCCAAGCCCGCATGAATGCCAATCAGGCGCGTGCCGCCATGCTTGATTACGATGCTTATTATAAAGCGGTAAACGGCAAGGTGAATGATGTGTTCTATTATTATCGTGAGCAGGCTGCCTTGAAAGCCAAACAGTTCCAGCGTGCACTGAATGATATGGAGAAGGCTATTGAGCTGAGTCCGAAAGACCTGACCTATCGTGCAGAGCTTGCCGTGGTCAATATCCGTGTAGGGCGTAATGAAGAAGCCTTGAAAGTGTTGCAGGATGCTTTGGCTATTGATTCTAAATATGCCGAAGCCTATCGGCTTATGGGAATTGCACAGTTGCAGATGAAAAAGAAGCAGGAAGCGTGCCAAAGTTTTGCCAAGGCAAAGGAATTGGGCGACCCGAACGTGGACGGACTGATTGAAAAGCATTGTAAATAAACGGTATACTTAACAAAATAAAGGCTCCGCTTTCACAAGCAGAGCCTTTGTTTGGGAAACTTCCCCATGCTAAAATATAAGTTAAGTCTAGGTATTAACAGGTTATGAATGAAATTTTCTTTCGTGTATTCGTATATATAAATGCACGATTCTGGGAAATACTGCACGAGTCTCCTGATTTTTTTTTTGAATATAGTAGGAAAAGATACCATATATTTGATAATGAACAGATAAAAGAGTAAAATTATGAAAAAAGTGATTTGTAGTCAAAAAGCTCCGGGGGCAATCGGCCCTTACAGTCAGGCTATTGAAGCAAACGGAATGGTGTTCGTATCGGGTCAGTTGCCTATCGATGCTGCTACCGGAGTAATGGCGGAAGGCGCGGAAGCCCAAGCCCGCCAGTCGTTGGAGAATGTAAAGCACATTCTGGAAGAGGCAGGATTGAGCATGGCGAATATCGTGAAGACTACCGTTTTCCTGGCGGATATGTCTTTGTTTGCCGACATGAATAAAGTATATGCCACTTATTTTGAGGGAGACTTTCCCGCGCGTTCGGCTGTTGCCGTAAAGGCGCTTCCGAAAGACGCCTTAGTGGAGATTGAGTGCATCGCGGTTCGCTAATAAATCTGCCACGATAAAGCTGCTGCCACCTACGAAGATAAAATCTTCGGGGTGGCTTTTTTCTTGTGCGGCGGTTACGGCGGCGGGAACATCCGGATAACAGTTTCCCTGCAAGCCTGCTTTGGCAGCGAGCCTGCACAGCTCCTCTTCCGGAAGGGCACGTTTTACGCTGGCTTTGGTGAAGTAGTATACAGCATCTTTGGGAAGCAGGGCAAGCACACCGCTGATGTCTTTGTCATTGACCATTCCTATGATGATATGGAGCTGGCGGTAGGTTTGCTGTTTCAGTTGTTCTACGATGTAGGTAATGCCGCCCACATTATGACCGGTATCACATATCAGGGTGGGGGACTCCTGTAGCTTTTGCCAGCGTCCCATTAATCCCGTCAGTTCGCAGACACGGGCGAAGCCGTTGCGCACATTCCTTTCGTCAATGTGGTATCCGGCCTCTTTCAGCAATGGCAAGGCTGTGAGGATGGTGCGTGTGTTTTTTAGTTGATAAAGTCCCTGCAACTCTGTTTTCAGTCCGGGATAATCGTTGTTCATCCTTTCTTCTGCAAATACGACAGGGGCTTTCTCTGCCGCGGCCTTTTGCAGGAAAACCGGTTTGGTCTCGGGGGTGGTTTCGCCAATGACTACGGGAATGCCGGGTTTGATGATACCTGCCTTTTCTCCCGCTATCTTTGCCAATGTGTCGCCCAAGAACTGGGTATGGTCGAAACTTATGTTGGTTATGATGCACAAATCCGGATGAATGATGTTCGTACAGTCCAACCGGCCGCCCAGTCCGACCTCTATAATGGCTACATCCACTTTCTCGTCGGCAAAATAGCGGAATGCCATCGCTGTGGTCAATTCAAAGAAAGAAGGGTGCAGAGGCTCGAAAAAGTCACGTTCTTTTTCTACAAAGTGCACTACATACTCTTCGGGTATGGGAGAGCCGTTTATACGGATACGTTCACGGAAATCCACCAGGTGGGGAGAAGTGTAAAGCCCCACGCGGTATCCCGCCTCCTGCAATATGGCAGCCAATGTATGGGAACAGGAGCCTTTACCGTTGGTTCCTGCCACGTGGATTGTGCGGAACGAACGGTGGGGGTGCCCGAAATGTTCGTCTAATATGCGCGTGTTTTCCAAACCTTCTTTGTATGCCGAGCCGCCCACTTGCTGAAACATGGGTACGCTGTTATATAAGTAAGTTAAAGTGTTCTGATAGTCCATCTTTTATAAAAATTAACGGGAAAGCAATCCTTTCTCCTTATTAAAGTGTTATCTTTAGGAACGGCAAAGATAAGGCAATTTTATTTAAGTGTGTATGCTTGCTTTATTTTATATTGTCGGTATGAGGTATAAACTATTTAAATCTAAAGAGTATGGGAGCTAAGAAAAACTTTGTGATTGATACCAATGTTATCCTTCACGATTATAACTGTTTGAAGAATTTTCAAGAGAACGATATTTATCTTCCCATTGTAGTGCTTGAAGAACTCGATAAATTCAAGAAGGGCAACGAGCAGATAAATTTCAATGCCCGTGAGTTTGTCCGTGAGCTCGACTTGATTACCGATGATAACCTTTTTACCAAAGGCGCTCCGTTGGGCGAAGGTCTGGGACGCCTGTTCGTGGTGGCGGGCTCGGTAGATTCGCCCCGCGTGCACGATTCTTTCCCGGAACGTATTCCCGACCATCAGATACTCTCTGTCGTTGACTGGCTGACCGTGAAGAAGCCGAATATGAAATCCATTCTTGTCACCAAGGATGTCAACCTTCGTATGAAAGCGCGCTCTATCGGTCTGCTGTGCGAGGACTATATCAACGACAAGGTAATTAACGTGGATATATTTGAAAAGTCGAACGAAGTGTTCGAAGGGGTTGACCCGACTCTGATAGACCGCATCTATTCCTCTAAGGAAGGGTTGGACATCAGCGAATTCGACTTCAAGGATGTTATTCACCCCAACGAATGTTTTATCCTGAAGAGCGACCGCAGCAGCGTGCTTGCCCGCTACAATCCTTTTACCCATTCCGTTTGCCGTGTAAATAAGACAAAGAATTACGGCATCGAACCGCGTAATGCCGAACAGAGTTTTGCTTTCGAGGTATTGAATGACCCGAACATCAAGCTGGTGGCCCTCACCGGCAAGGCAGGAACGGGTAAGACCCTGTTGGCACTGGCAGCCGCTTTGGGCAAGCTGACGGACTATAAGCAAATCCTGCTGGCGCGTCCTATCGTTGCATTGTCCAATAAAGATATAGGTTTCTTACCGGGTGACGCCAATGAAAAGGTAGCTCCGTATATGCAGCCGTTGTTTGATAACCTGAATGTAATCAAGCATCAGTTCGCATCTAACTCAAGCGAAGTGAAAAGGTTGGAAGATATGCAGAAAAGCGACCAGCTTGTCATTGAAGCCCTCGCCTTTATCCGCGGGCGCAGCCTGAGCGAGACCTACTGTATCATCGACGAAGCGCAGAACCTTACTCCTCACGAAATAAAAACCATTATAACACGTGCCGGCGAAGGGACGAAGAGGGTATTCACGGGCGACATCCAACAGATTGACCAGCCGTATCTGGATAGTCAGTCTAATGGTCTTGTATATATGATCGACCGTATGAAAGACCAGAATATCTTTGCACATGTCAATCTGGTGAAAGGTGAACGCAGTCAGTTGAGTGAGTTGGCCAGTAATCTGTTATAAATAATAAAGAACTAAAAAAAAGAAGAATGAAGAATTAGCTGCGCTGTATGCTGCATAGCAATTCTTCATTCTTCTTTTT
>OGJN01000644.1_pt1 | contig 22155 bp, 24 predicted proteins | sample 1572221 | NCBI WGS metagenome assembly OGJN01 (sample SAMEA2582148, study PRJEB24529) | metagenome | biome: Human gut stool | place: China | collected 2011 | reverse complement strand
ACTTCATAAAAAACACCCCAAAAGTTTTGTGTCTAACTTTTGGGGTGCAGTACAGTTATAACCGGGGACATTTATTAGGACGTTTATACGCATCCCTGCAACGCCAGTCTACAACCTGTTTTGAATGGATAATCATAGATGATGGTTCAACTGATAATACAGAAAACATCATACAACAATGGCAAAAAGAACATACACAATTTCCTATCAGATACATAAAAAAAGCAAATGGAGGAAAAGCACGTGCCATTAATGATGGAATCAAATTAGCCCAAGGAAAATATTTCTTTATTGTAGATTCGGATGATTATCTGACCGATGATGCACTGGAATCTTTAATTAAATGGTTTTCAGAGTTACCAGAACAAACTAATTTTATAGGAGTTTCCGGATTACGGGAAATAAATAATCATAATTCTTCCATACCGAATAAGAGTTTCAATTATATTGATACCTCTAATATCAATCGCGCTAAATATGGTTTGGAAGCAGATATGGCAGAAGCTTTTTTTACAGAAAAGTTAAGGCAATATAGTTTCCCTGTATGGGCCAATGAAAAATTCATACCAGAATCTGTTGTATGGGATCAGATGGCACTTGATGGTTACATTTTGCGCTGGTATAACAAAGTCATTTACTATTGTGAATATCTGGAAGGAGGATTAACACAATCCAGCTGGAAGCTCCTGAAAAACAATCCGATGGGATATGCCCAAATGTTTCTAAAGAAACTGGCATATATTGATAACCCCAAATTACGCATCAACTATATATTGCAATTTATATCATGTTGCTGCCTGGCACATGAATATCGCTATATATTAAAATGTCAGGACAAGAAAGTCTTCTTCTTGCTCCCGATAGGGTTTATGCTTTCTATACGTAGAAGACTCCAATTTAAATCCTACCTTAGATGAAAAAGAAAATTATATTCATAATCGAATCCTTTATTGTAGGTGGAGCAGAGAAAATGTTAATAGATATCGTCAATCATTTAGATCCTGATTTATATGATATTACGGTATGCTCCATCTATAAATACAGTGTTTATCCTAATTACGAACGATATTTTGATAAGCCGTTTAAGGAGCATATTCATTATAAATATATTATAAACAACCATAAACGCTGGTATTATCGTTTATCATCTTATGTGCTGAAGCACTTTCCTTCATTATTTTATAAAATTATGATAGGAAATCAATACGATACCGTCATTGCTTTTTATGAAGGCCAGCCTACACATCTTGTCGGAAGTGCTAACATTAAAGGAAAGAAAATAGCCTGGTTGCATACACTTACTGAATATTCTCAAAAAAATAAAACCGATGAAGGTCTGATTAATGAAAAAAAAATATATCAGGCTTTTGACCAAATTGTGGCGGTATCACAAGCTGTTCTCGATAGTTTTCAAAAAACATTCAGTATTCCGGACACAAAAACAACGGTGATATATAATTCAGTCGACATATCAGCAATAAATCAAAGAACACTTGAAAAAATATCACTACCTGTTCTAAACGAACGCCCTGTTTTCATTTCTGTGGGAAGAATTATTCAAGTGAAAGGATATGACAGAATTATTCGTGTTGCATCATTACTAAAAAAAGCAGGTTTTTCATTCTCATGGTGGATACTTGGAGGAGGAAGTGATCACGAAGAAGAAAAACTAAAAACAGCCATTCAAAATCACAATTTACAGAATAATATTATACTACTAGGTCATATAGGTAATCCTTATGCTTTTATGTATCATGCAGATTGTTATGTTTCCGCCTCATATATTGAAGGACTTAGTATATCCTTACTAGATGCCATGGCACTCCATCTACCCATTATAGCATCCGACATACCATCCAACAGAGAAGCATTATCTCAACAAAAAGATATAAATAGAATACTATTCAGTAATGATATAGAGTTTCTGAATCTCTTAAAAGAGACATGCGAAAAGATAAAAAACAAGAGATCAGTTATTCGGACAAACTTGGATGGAAGATTTCACAAACAGAAACAACTGAAACTTTTATATAAAATACTATAATGATTAAATTATATTCATGGATTAGAAAATATTTACTAAAAATAGATGACAGAAGCCAACTGGAAATAGCTATAGCCAATGGACTTCAAATAGGTAAAAACTGTCATATTTTAGGAGAATGTATCATAGATCCAGGTCATTGTTGGTTGATATCAATCGGTGATAATGTAACACTTGCTCCACGTGTGCACGTATTAGCACACGATGCCTGCACCAAACGTATATTAGGTTACACGCTGATTGGACGTGTTACTATAGGTAATAATGTTTTTATAGGAGCAGGAAGTATCATATTACCTAATGTAAAAATAGGGAATAATGTAATTATAGGAGCAGGAAGTGTTGTATCACGATCAATTCCAGACAATTGCGTTGCATTAGGATCACCTGCAAGAATTATATGCAGCTATGAAGAATTCATTGAAAAAAAGAAAAAATTATTCAGTAAAAGTCCACGCTACTCAGAAGAATATGTCATAGGAAATATTACTGAAGAAAAAAAGGAACAAATGATTGAGGACCTTTCTGATAAAATAGGATTTGTTATATGATTAGTATCATCATTCCCGTATATAATGTATCTCAATATTTAAATGAATGCATCCGGTCTGTAGTAAATCAATCGTATAAAGACTTTGAATGTATTCTGATTGATGATGGTTCTTCTGATGGAAGTGAAATAATATGTAACCAATGGGAGCAAAAGGATTCAAGAATAAAGGTAATCCATCAACCCAATCAGGGAGTTTCAAAGGCTAGAAATAGGGGAATTACAGAAGCGCAAGGTGAATACATTGCCTTTATTGATAGTGATGATTGGATAGCCCCCAATTATTTAAACGAATTGTTTCAGCCAATTGAAAAATATAATGTAGATTTAGTAGTTTGTGGGTTACAACGACATTATAGCAATGGAGCGTTCAAAAATTATTCATATAAGACAGGTATAATACATATAGAGCAACAAGATACAAACGCATTTACAGATATCAACAAAAAGTTCTTATTATTTGGACCAGTCATCAAATTATACAAAAGGACAATCATCCAAGAACATAATATCCATTTTCCACCAGAGTACACTTATGGTGAAGATTTGCTTTTCAATTATAACTATTTGGAATATGTAAAAGCAATATATATTGTTGACCAATGCCTTTATCATTATCGTATTATAGGAAACGGAACGTTATCATCCATAAAAAGAATCAATCAGTTTGAAATTGATTATGCACAATGGAATATTTTAAAGGATTTTTTTCAGCGAAAAAATCTATGGAATGATTATAGCATTTCCTACTTGTATCATCGATTATGGTGGTGTATGTATGATGCGATATTATCTTTTCCTGAATGTTTCAAAGGAAAATCTATAAATTACAAATTACAGTATATTAAACAGATAGTCAGTATAACAGAAGTTAAACAATTACCCCAATATATAAAAGATATACATGCTCCTCAATGGATAAAAATATGCATCTGCCAAAGAATGTATAGACTTTTATGGGGACTTATAGAATTGAAACATGAAATTAATATTATATCCACATGGCGGAAGCGGTAATCACGGATGTGAGGCTATCGTTCGATCTACTTGTAAAATAACTCAGGCTGATGTTACACTTTTTTCCGCTTCACCTGAAGAAGACAAAAAAGTGGGATTGGATGCAATTTGCAACGTACAATCTGATCACTGCCCTATATCCCGTTTTAGTCTACAATATCTCAAAGCTGTTTTTCAAGCTAAAGTTTACGGTGCCCAAACAGCTTATGACCGTATTCACTTCTCCCCGATATTGAAAGCTGCTAAAACAGCCGATTATATACTCTCCATCGGAGGAGATAATTATTGTTATGGTGTTCCAAAGTTCATCTATCTGGTTAATAAAGAAATCCGTAAAAAGGGAGGAAAAACAATTTTATGGGGATGCTCTATAGAACCAAACAGCATAAAAGGAGAAATGTTGGAAGACTTACAAGGATACACTCATATTATTGCCAGAGAAAGCATTACCTATCAGGCAATGAAGGACAAAGGCTTGAAGCAAGCTATACTTATTCCAGATTCGGCCTTCCAATTAAACCGAATTGACTTACCATTATCTAATAAGTTCATTGAAGGAAATACAGTTGGAATCAATGTAAGCCCAATGATTATCGGTTATGAAAGTGGAAAAGGAGTGACATTACAAAACTATATTGAATTAATCAATTACATCATTACTCAGACAGATATGCAGGTTGCCTTAATTCCGCATGTAGTATGGAGCCACAATGATGATCGAATACCTTTAAACATATTGTATGACAGATTTAAGGAAACTGGACGTATCTGTATGATTGAAAACCATACAGCAGAAGAACTGAAAGGATATATTGCCCGTTGCAGATTTATGATTGCTGCACGTACACACTCTTCTATTGCTGCTTATTCCGAGAAAGTCCCAACATTAGTTATCGGATACTCTGTTAAAGCAAAGGGCATTGCCCAAGATTTATTCGGAACATACAAAAGATATGTTCTGCCTGTTCAATCTTTAAAGAAAAAAGATGATATGACAGAAGCATTTAAATGGCTACAAGCTAATGAATCCAATATAAAACAACAGTTAGATATAATAATTCCAAACATTAAAGAACAAGTATCTAATATTAATCGTATTTTTGATAGATGACAATAATTTTCTTCATATTCTTTATCGGATGCCTTTCTATTATTTTCATTTGCACAGATTTCTATTTTTCACTAAAGACATGGACTAATAGAATCCATATAGGACGATGGAATACTCGGGCCGAATGGCAAAAAGCGATGAATAAAAAGGCACAAGATTGGTTAAGACATACCCCAACCGTAAAAATAAAGGACTCCAAACGACTTATTTTATGGGATATCATCTGTAAAAAATACCAATCAAATGCAATTCAATCCTGGCAAATTGCAGGACTGCTATTAGGGATAGAACCACAAAAACCTGATATATATGACAAATTAAACAAAAGGTTATCTGATCAGAATATTATATATCCCGATCAGGTTTTACTAGCATATACATTAAAGAAAAGAAATGCACTTTCAATCGAAAATGAACATAAGATTCTTTCATTTTTGAATAAATATCAATCCTCAACTATCCCATACAGAGACAACTTACCCAATATTCGCTTCGTTGATACAATTGGAATGGTCTGCCCGTTTTTAAACTTGTACGGAAAAGAAAATATAGCAACCAAACAAATTAAAGAATTTGATGAAATCTTACTGAACCATGTATTTCCTCCTCATGCCTATCATTTAACGAACAAACTACCTTTAGGTATTTACGACTGGAGCAGAGGACTTGGCTGGTATATACTAGGTATTACTGAAGCCTCCTATTCAGAAGAAAATGAGAAAAGAGTTATTAGATTAGCAGAAAGTTTACTTCCTCTGCAGCAAGAGGAAGGAGGATTCGGTTGTATGTATTTTAATAAAACGACTCGCTTCGAGTCTTCCGGTAGTGCATTGATTGGATTGTTATTCATTAAAGCGTATACAATCACCAAATCAGAAAAATATAAAATTGCAGCCCTTGCGGTAGAAAAAGCCTTAATGAAAGCCACACAAAGGAGTGGAGCTGTAGATTATTCACAGGGTGATACTAAAGGTATTGGATTTTATTCTACAGAATTTTCAACAATACCTTTTACGCTTGGTATTACATTATATCTATCAACCGAACTTAACAAATATGTGTAAAGAGCCCATTTTAAGTGTTATAGTTCCCATATACAATGTAGAACAGTATTTAGCGGAATGTTTAGATTCCCTCATCAGACAAACGGAAAAAAATATAGAAATTCTATGTATTGATGATGGTTCTACAGATAATAGTAAAACTATAGTTGAAGCTTATATCAGCCACCATGAAAATATTAAATTAATATGTCAGCCTAATCGAGGACTTAGTGCAGCACGAAACACTGGTATTTACAATGCAAAAGGCACATATATTGCATTTATAGACCCAGATGATACAATTGCTGAAAATATGTATCAAAAGATGCTTACTATAGCAAATACGCACCAATTGGATTTAGTAATGTGTGGCTTTAAAACTATCCCCAATAATAATATTGTTTATCCTAATTTTCCTGCCAATTGTGTATGTAATACTCTTGATTTTATCAAAAATAATAAAAAAATCCACGAAAATAATGATTTATGTTTTTCCTGGAGATTCATACTAAGAAAAGAATGGGTTTTCAATAAGCAAATCTTTTTTAATGAAAAAATCAGATATGCCGAAGATATGCCATATAATTTAAAAGCATTACTTTCCACTACAAAAATTTATCTTATCAAAGAGGCATTATATTATTATCGTATAAATAATACAAATAGTATCATGAGAAGTAAATATAATCCTTACATGGAAAGTAGCCTTATTTTACAAGTAAAAGATAAAAAGGAACTAATAAAAAAATATAATTTGGATTTATATACGCCTATAACTTACGATATGGCCCAATATATCATTAAACGATATACAAACTTATTATTTAGAAACGTTTTCAACAATCCAAATTCTTCAAATAGACTAAAAGATATAGAACATATTCTATCGCTAAAGTTTATTAAAGAATCTTTTCATATAATAGGTTATAAAAATCTATATAACAGTAAGAAAGAGTATCTATTTTTCCTATTAATGAAATGGAAAGTCAGTTTTGCTGTATATAATATATTAAAACGACAATTTATAAAATAAAACAAGAATGATTATAAAAACAATAATACTCTATATCTGGAATGCAATAGTAAATCTATATATTCAAGGAAATGCCAATATCCACTTAATGAATGATTTCATTTATAAACACTTCGTACAAGCACCTAAAGTAGCTTCTCTGGAAGATTCCGTAAACCATATCCTACAAACCCATTGTTCAGTCAGCAGATTAGGGGATGGAGAAATCAAACTGATAGCTGGGAAGAAATTAGGATTTCAAGATAAAAATCCAATATTACGAAAAAAAATGATTGAGGTGTTAAGTAAACCCATAGCAAACCATATAGTATGCCTACCTGATATATTTAACAATCTATCTATATATGACTCAGACTCCCAAAAACACTGGAAAAAACATTTAGCCTTCTATCGAAAATATTGGTATAAATATATAAATAAACAAACAACTTTTTACAATGCCTTCATCAGTAGATGCTACATGATGTACCAAAATCCTCCTATGGCTAATCGTATGTTTAACCTACTTAAACAAATATGGCAAGATAGAGATTTAATAATAATAGAGGGAGAAAAAAGTCGTCTTGGAGTAAATAACGATTTATTTAACAACGCTAAGTCAATAAAAAGAATTCTGGCACCTAATAGAAATGCATTCAATTACTATCGTCCTATATTAGAAAAAGTAACTCAATACGATAAAACTAAATACTTAATTCTACTAGCCTTAGGTCCTACTGCAACTATTATGGCTTACGATTTAGCGAAATTAGGATATCAGGCTATTGATATAGGACACGCAGATATTGAATACGAATGGTTTCTAATGAAAGCTACTCATAAAGTTCCCGTACATAATAAATTTGTAAATGAAGCTGGAGCTGGAGTTGGTGTAGGACTATGCAACGACCAAGTGTATTTAAGCCAAATTATTTCTAAAATTGGATAAATATCTATTCATTAGTAACAACCTCAGTTATTCCCTTATTATAAAAATAGTAGTTAAGGAAAATCTATCAATTAAATAACCAATATCAAACATATTCCGATAGAAACCAGAATTTACTAACTTTATTACTACATAGTCTCATGTATACATGAAAAAACGCATTTTCATAGCCATACATTATTTAGAAATTGGAGGAGCGGAAATAAGTCTAATCGGTCTGCTCAATGCAATCGATACAGAACTGTACGATGTTGATTTGTTTCTGTACAGTCACCGGGGAGAACTGTTAAAACAGGTGCCAAATACGGTACACTTATTACCGGAAATCAAGAAATATGATGTCATAGAAAAACCGATAAAGGAAGCGATACTGAAAGGATTCCCTGATATTGCATTGGCCAGATTATGGGCTAAATTCCAGTTTGCCCGGTATGCAAAGAGAAACCACTTGAAAGAAGGTTCGGCTATCCTGCAATATGTATTTGATGCGGTGACACCGCTGTTGCCGGACATCAATCCGAATACGGAATATGATCTGGCCATCAGCTTCCTGACTCCTCACAACATTGTATTGAATAAAGTAAAAGCAAAGAAAAAATTAGCATGGATTCATACGGATTACACCAAAATCAGTGTGAATGTGAAAAAGGAGATAAAAGTATGGAGTCAGTTCGACCATATTGTTTCCATATCGGAAGATGTGACACGTTCTTTCTTGAGTGTATTCCCAACTTTGGCCGGAAAAATCATCGAGATAGCCAATATTCTTTCTCCACGGACGGTCAGAGCAAAGGCACTGACAAGCAAGATAGATTCCCCGATCCAGAACGGACGAGTCAATCTACTCTCTGTAGGTCGTTTCACCTTTGCCAAGAATTTCGACAATGTGCCCGATATATGCCGACGGATATTGCAGGAAGGATGTGAGATATACTGGTATATCGTAGGCTATGGAGGAGATGAACAACTGATAAAGGAAAAGATAAAAGAAGCAGGAATGGAAGAACACGTCATTCTTTTGGGAAAACGGGAAAACCCTTACCCCTTCATCAAGGAATGCGACATTTATGTACAGCCTTCCCGATTTGAAGGAAATGCCGTTACCGTACGCGAAGCACAGATACTGTGTAAGCCTGTCATTGTGGCTAACTATCCCACGGCGCACAGCCAGATTAAACAAGGTGTCGACGGAATCATTGTTCCGCAAGACAATGCCGGCTGTGCCCATGAAATAGCTCAATTTATCAAGAATAAAGAACTTCAACAAAAGATAGTCGGTTATTTGAAGGAACACGACTACGGAAACGAAAAGGAGGTGCAAAAACTCTACAGTTTAATGAATTAATTGCCTTTTTTACCCTTCACGCCCTTCACCGATCCGGACTACCCGATAACGGTTGCCCTCACGGGTATGCAACCGTTCTACACCGGAAGCCACCAAGGCACTGCCGAACCGGGAGAGGTTGATGTTACGCATCAGTCCCCGATGATGTTCACGGAGTACTTCGAGGATATCGGCAAGGGAAAGCATCTCACCAGCCTCATCGGACACTGCCGCACGGAAATGGCTACGGAAGATTTCTTCTTCGGGCATGATCCGGTAAAAATCCAAATTACGGCGCTGTATCTCGGCTTCTTCTTCGGAAGTGAACCAGTAACGTTCACCGGCAAGCAGTTCATGACGAAGCTGGGCGTAAAGCTGGTCATGATTGATATTCGTACAATCGATCATGCTTTCCACTTCCACACAGATGAAACGACGGCTGCCGGTAGGATCCGTCAACAGGTCTTTGCGGTTGGAAGTACCAATGAAGGAAGCAATACGAGGCAACTGACAGTAATTTTTCTTATAGGCTCTGCGGAGGTTGAGCGATGGTATTTGCATCAGATTTTTCAACTGTGCCATTTTCCGTACCGACAGCCGGTCGAACTCATCGAGATTGATCAGTCCCATAAGGGCCAGCTTCATTTCGGTAGTATGTCCTTCCGACAAATCAAGCTGATCGGTATAATAAGCCTGCAAAGAAGCCGGAACAAGCGATTTGCAGAACGTAGACTTATGCCAGCCCTGTTCGGTACTGACAAGCAGGGGAGCGGTACTATTGGCATGAATACCCTGGTTCAGTCCCATCCACTGAGCCGTAAGTGCCAGCATCCACCGATGAAAGCAGTCCCTCCAGTAGGAAGTAGACGATACACGCCTTGCCAGGTCGGTCATCCGGTCGGTACCATCCCATTCCGGCAGACTATCCAGATACAGTCGGAAAGGGTGATAAGCCTCGATGTACGTAGAACGGACATAGCGCTTTACATCACGGTCGCGGCAGCACAGACCGGAATTAAAGGCTTCGATGCATATCGTATTCATTTCGCGGTCATCCAATAATGCAAACTCTGCTGTCGGAGTCTGGACAGAACGGAACTCTGTCATCTCTGTCAGCAGATTGAAACGAAACTGGTAATGCTCGTTCAGAAAACGGCTCAACTCATCGGGTTTGTAACGTCTGGCCCGTGTAACAAAAGGTTCTACCACACGGAGAGATGCCGCCGGCACCTCGGCTGACTGGTCTGTAACGAAGTGCTTGCGGAGCTTACAGAAAATGTTTTTAAGGAATTTTTTCATACAGTTTTTATTTATAACTTTGGCAAATATAACGTACACAGTGACCTGCTGCAACAGCTTCAACAGCCGTTGGGCAATATCTTGCGACAAGCCGTTTCGAGGCTTTCAACAGCCTTAGATACCTCGAAGATAAAAGGGAAACGTGCAGACATTGGAACCATTACACAAAGGTGAACACATCGCCCCACCAAGGTGAAATGAACGCTTCACTGGAGTCAGGCGAACGCTTCATTTAAGTGAAAAGATACTCATAAAACTATGTGAAACATGCCTATTCTATTTGACTTTTATGCATCTCCATCCGATCCGGAGAAGGAGGGAAAAGAGAAATATCATGCACGGGTGGTAAGAAGCCATACCGTAGACATAAACGATATAGTGAACAACATCAGCAAGCGCTGTACACTCTCAAAAGGGGATATACGGGCAGTACTGGATGAATTAGGGGATGAGCTGGTATATAACCTGTGTGAAGGCGACCGTGTGTACCTGCCGGGGATAGGTTATTTCTACCTGTCACTCTCAGCTCCCAAGGATGCCGATCCCAAGACCACCCGTTCACAGAGCATCGGAATAAAGGCGGTAGAGTTCAGGGCAGACAGTATCCTGAAGAACAGCCTGGAGAACCGTGCTCGGTTTGAACGAAGCGACATCAAAGTACATTCCTCCAGACTGGACATCTACGAAATAGACGCATTACTGGTGGACTACTTTTACGAGAACGATTTTCTGACAAGAACCAAATTTGAAAGGCTTTGTGGTTTTACGAAAACAACTGCTCAACGGCATTTACAGAGATTGCAGGATGAAGGCAGACTGGTAAATGTCAACACGCTACACAATCCGATATACAAGCCTGCCAAAGGCTTTTACGGGAACGTGTGAAGGGCGTGAAGGGCAAAAAAGCATGATTTTTTTATTTATGATACCTAAAATAATACATTATTGCTGGTTTGGCGGGAAAGAAAAACCTGAAGATGTGAAACGCCTGATAGGTACATGGAAGAAATATTGTAAAGGATACGTCATCAAAGAATGGAACGAAAGCAATTTCGACATCAACCAATGTGCCTATTGCCGGGATGCCTATCAGCATAAGAAATGGGCATTTGTAAGCGACGTGGCACGCCTTTGGGCTTTGTATCACGAAGGAGGCATCTACATGGATACCGATGTGGAAGTGTTACGCCCGCTGGACGATTTATTAGGGCACAAAGCATTTTTAGGATTTGAAGGAACTCAATGGATAGCGACTAACATCATAGGAGCAGAACCGAAGAATGAACTAATAGGTGAATTCCTGAACTCCTATCAACAGCGCGAGTTTATCAAGGCAGACGGAAGCCTGGATCAGACTACCAATGTAGAAGAATGGACCCGAATGCTAACCCGTTCATACGGACTGATCCTGAATGGAGAAAAACAGCAAATCCACGATTTTACGGTATATCCTTCGGAGTATTTCACTCCCTACGATTACCTGAACGGAAAAATCACCCGCACGCCAAAGACTTACACCATACACTGGTTCAGCCAGTCGTGGATAGGCAATTCCAAGTGGCGTACTAAACTATCACAATTATTCCATCGACTGATAGGGACAAAAATGAAATAAGACAGACAAATGAAAACACTCACCATATTTACCCCTGCATATAACCGGGCTCACACATTAGGTAGAACGTACGAAAGCCTGCTACGCCAGACTTGTGACGACTTTGAATGGCTGATTGTGGATGACGGTTCCAAGGATTCAACAAAGGCACTGGTGGAAGGATGGATACAGGAAGGTAAAATCAGTATCCGGTACATTTACCAGCAGAATCAGGGAATGCACGGTGCCCACAACACCGCGTACCGGAATATAGATACCGAACTGAATACCTGTATCGATTCTGACGACTATATGCCCGATGATGCAGTGGAAACGATTGTCAATTTCTGGAAAGCCCATGGTTCCGATAAGTATGCAGGCATCATCGGCTTGGATTGTACTGAAAACGGAAACATCATCGGGACTTCTTTCCCTAAAGGAATGACAGAAACGACCTTGAACGGCTTCTATGCCAAAGGAGGGAAGGGGGACAAAAAACTGGTATACCGAACTGAAGTAATCAAGCAATATCCGGAATATCCCATCTTTGAAGGAGAGAAATATGTGAGTCTCGGCTACAAGTATCTGCTCATTGATCAGGATTATACGCTGCTTACCTTGAATAAACCGCTTGTCGTTGTAGAATACCAGCAAGATGGCTCCAGCATGAACATGTACCGGCAGTACTGGAACAACCCTAAAGGATTTGCTTTCATCCGCAAAGTCGACATGAAACTATGTGGCAGCATGAAACGAAAATTTGAATCGTGCATACACTATGTATCCAGTTCCATCCGATCCAAGAATATACATTTCATTGCAGAATCTCCTTTGCCAGGTTTGACCATACTCGCCATTATACCAGGAATAATTCTTTATTCTTTTCTTAAATATAAAAATTCCCAAAAACAATAATATGAAAATCGTATATTGTACAGACAGTATATGCTATCCAGGTGGTATTCAAAATATCACTATAACTAAAGCCAATGGCCTTGCACAAATGGGACACCAAGTGTGGATTATAGTTACTGATAATAAATATCCCCCTCTCCATCCTGTTGATCCTAAGGTCCAAGTTATAAACTTGGATATAAACTATTTTGAAGATGATTGGAAATCTAGATTTTACGTAATAAAAAGTATTCTTATTAAAAGAAAAAAACATAAAAAAGCAATTTCAAAATTACTTAATGAAATAAAGCCGAATGTTGTTATTTCAACAGGAACTTCTGAAAAAAACTTTTTAGCTAAAATACAGATAGAATCAAAACCTGTCTTTATCAGAGAAATACATAGTCTTAAAAATTATAGATTAGCTCATGCTAGAACCTTTATTGATAAAATAATAGCTATCCTCGGAGACTGGTATGATTATTCTTGGAATATAAGGAATTATGACCAAATAGTTGTTTTAACAAATGAAGATAAAGACTTAAACTGGAGCAATCATAGCAAAATAAGCGTAATAGGAAATCCAATAGCAACCAAGACACCAACAACATTAGCACAACTAACAAATAAAAAATTTATAACAGCAGGACGACTTGTTTATTTAAAAAACTATCAATCCCTCATTAACGCTTGGAAAATAGTAAGTCAAAAACATCCTGATTGGTTATTAGAAATTTGGGGAGATGGTCTATTAAAAGAGAACCTATTAAATCAAATCAATAGTTTTAAATTAAATGATAAAGTATTCTTAAAAGGATATACTAATGACATTATATCTAAAATGTTAGATTCTTCTGGCTATGTTCTTTCATCTTTACATGAAGGTATGCCTCTAGTGCTTATTGAAGCTATGTCTTGTGGTCTTCCTATTGTATCGTATGCTTGCCAATGTGGTCCGAAAGATTTAATTGAAAATGGGAAAAATGGTTTTTTGTGTGAAGTTAGCGATGAAAAAAAATTAGCGGAACACATTTGTACTATAATAGAAGATAATACACTTCGAATAAAAATGGGACAAGCAAGCAAAAAAAAGGCTGAGGAATTTCAATTGGACAGAATACTGACAAAATGGATCAATCTATTCCAAACGTTAATAAATAATAAAAATAAATGAACAAACCCATCAGAATACTGAATCTCTTTACCATCATGAATCGGGGAGGAGCAGAAACCATGGTCATGAATTACTATCGTGCCATAGACAAAAGCAAGATACAGTTCGACTTCATGGTACACCGTCAGGAACGGGGAGCTTATGACGATGAAATAGAAGCGATGGGAGGAAGGATATTCAGGATGTGTCCTATTTATCCACAGAACCTGTTTAAATATCAACAATTGTTGAAAACGTTCTTCGATAATCATCCGGAATATCAGATTCTTCATTCACACATGTCCGAATTGGGTTATTTTGCTTTCAAGGAAGCAATTAAACACGGAGTACCAGTGCGGATTTGCCATGCACACAATGCACCCGTATTCAGCAGTGAAACCGCAATAGAGAAACTCAAACGAATTCCTCGGGAACTGTTGGCAAGGCAAATGCGTAAGCTCTCAACCGACTACTTTACTTGTAGCCAGATTGCAGGAGAATGGTTATTTGGAAAGAAAAATCGGGAAAAACTGATTTTCATGCGGAATGCTATCGATGCCGCAGCCTTTGCCTATAATGAAGCAACCTCCCAAAAAGTAAAAGCTGAATTCGGCTGGGCCAACAAATATGTGATTGGTCATGTAGGAAGATTCTGTCCGCAGAAAAACCATGATTTTCTGATTGACATCTTCCACGAATTTCATGCCAAACATCCTGAAAGTGTATTGGCGCTCGTTGGAAGCGGAGAGCTTCAAGGTGTGATACAAGAAAAAGTCAAGCATCTTGGACTGGGAAAAGATGTCTGTTTCTTAGGAAACAGAGCAGATATGCCTTTACTCTATCAGGCATTCGACGTATTCCTTTTCCCTTCTTTCTACGAAGGCTTGCCTGTTTCATTAATAGAAGCGCAAGCCAGTGGATTGCCTTGTGTACTATCGGATACTATTTCTGACCAGACCAGACTTACACCTGTTTATTATCCTATATCCATTAAGGAAAAGCCAGAAGTATGGGTAACTCAACTGGAAAAGTGCATGAATGATAAACGGACAGTTACCACGGAATATATCATTCAAGCTGGTTTTGACATACAAAAAAATGCAACATGGTTGGCACAATATTATAAAAACAGACTATGAGTACACCATTAATTTCAATAATCGTACCTATATATAATGTCAGTGAATTCTTACCGCAATGTCTGGATAGTTTAATTAAACAATCCTATCAAAATATTGAAATTATTGCAGTAAATGATGGCAGTACCGACAACAGTCTTGAGATTTTAAACCAATATGCTCAAGAATGTCCACTAATAAAAATAATATCTCAGCCTAATGCAGGACTGTCAGCTGCCAGAAATACAGGGATAGCTTCTTCTAAAGGAGAATATCTTTGTTTTGTAGACAGTGATGACTGGATTGATATTCATACCTGTTTGAGAGCTATTGAAATAGCCCAAAAACAAAATGTGGAAATTGTGTGCTGGAACTATATAAAAGAATATAGACATAACTCTATGCCTGTACATTGCATCAAAACAAATGAATTGTACGATGAAAGCAATATAAAGCAATTATATAGACGCATAGTTGGACCTATAAAAGAAGAATTAGCTTTTCCTCAATATTTGGATTCACTCTCCACAGTATGGGGAAAATTATACAAAAGCCGGTTAATCAAAGAAAACAATATTTCCTTTATATCAACAAAGGAAATTGGCACTGAAGACCTTTTATTTAATATAGAAGTCTTTAAGTATATCCGACGAGCCTATCTCATGACAGATCATTTAAACCATTATCGCAAATATAATTCTACATCACTAACTGCTACTTATAAGCCTAATTTAGCTACACAATGGACAAACTTACAAAATAAAATATTGACCATTATTGAACAAGATGAAGAACTTAGACAAGCATATTTTAATAGAATAGCCTTAAGTATTATTGGTATTGGTTTAAATGAATGTGCTTCAAAAGGCTCTTTAACAAGCAAAAAACAAAGAATTTACAAATATTTGACAAGTAAAAATCCTAATAAGGCATTACAACAATTGGAGCTTACATACTTTCCAATTCACTGGAAACTATTCTTTGGAAGTGCGAAATATCATTATATATGGATATTAATATTTCTATTATTTATAATCTATAAAATAACTAACAAAAAATGATAAGTGTAATAATTCCTGTATATAATACGGCTAAATTCTTATCTACATGCATTAAATCTGTCATAAATCAAACATTCGAAGATATAGAAATCATTCTTGTAAATGATGCTTCAACAGATAACTCTATCCATATCTGCAATACATTTAAAGAAAAAGACAACCGTATAGTCCTTATAGATAAACAACAAAATGAGGGAGTCGAAAAAGCTAGATATGATGGTATTTTAGCAGCTAAAGGAGAGTATATATGTTTTGTAGATTCAGATGACTGGCTTGAAAAAGATGCCCTTAAAAGGCTGTATAATAAAGCTATTGAAACAGATGTAGACTATATAGAAATTGGAATGCAAAGAGTATTGGACAGACATAAAATAATTAAAAGGAAAACCTATCCAACAATTAAGGGATTAATTGCACAACCCCAATTGTTTGATTCATACTATATGGAGTAAATATATTATCTATCAATATATGGGGGAATTATACAAAAGTTATATGCTTAAAAATCCTCCTCAACCAATCGGACTAGCCATGGGAGAAGACTTATATTTTAATTTAGAACTATTTCCTCATCTACAAATTTATATCGATGATTATATAGGATATAATTACCGTTTTGGAGGAATGACTACACGATATAATAAAAATCTCCTGCCAAACTTAAAAGTATTATATAGTATCAAAAAAAGAAGATAGAAGAATATAAATATGATAAAGCATCAGAGTATATACGTATTGAACTGAAGAATGTATTCATATCAGATATTAATCAACGAATTTTATTTAATTATGGTTCAAAAGAAAATCTGATCAATCAAATAAACCAAGAATTAATGGATCCTATATGGAGTGATATACAACAAATTAAAAACCCCAATATAATCGCTTCCCCCATTGTACAAGCAATTATCAATAAAGATGCAAATACCATCTATAAGATATGCAAAAGTGAAGTAAAAAATGTCATTCTCGATGGATTTTAAAAAAAGTTATATCTAAAATATTAAATATCATATAAACATTTTTAATTAAATTATTTTATGATAAGTGTCATAGTTCCTATATACAACGTAGAAAAATATCTGCCTACTTGCATAGAAAGTATTCTTAACCAAACGTACAAAGATTTGGAAATACTATTAATAGACGATGGTTCAACTGATAATTCAGGAAAAATATGTGATCAGTATACTAAGCAAGATAACAGATGTATTGTTATTCATCAACAAAATAAAGGAGTTTCTGAAACAAGAAATACAGGTTTAAATCTTGCAAAAGGAGAATACATCTCTTTCATTGATGGTGATGACTACATTCATCCGCAAATGCTTGAAATCTTATATAATGAAATAAGAAAAGGGAATTATGATTTTTCCATGATTTTGCATAAAATGGTATGGAAATATCAAAAGCCACAAAATACGATTTCAAATTTTATAACTAAAACGATTTCTCAAAATCAACTAATATCATCATTATTCAACAAAAGTCCATCAGAAATAAATTTACCAGAAGTCCATTTTCAAGTTGTATGGAATAAACTATATAAATCTGAAATCATAGGAAATAGCCGCTTTATTAAAACTGGTACGGAAGATACTGAATTTAATAATAGGATTTACTTAAAATGTAATAAAGGAATACTCGTCTTTGCAACTGCATATTATTGGTTTCAAAGAGTTTCTTCAATGACTCATCAAGCTGTTAACTTAAACACAATAGACCGAGCTAATTCTTATTATATATGCTGGCAAAAAATCCCACTTGAAAGAGAAGATTATCAAGGTATATGTCTTGAAAAACTTTACAAAACAATAATAAATGTTCGTTACTATGCTAATAAATCTACATACAGGGAAATAGCCAATCAATTAGCATCACAACTTATATCTACAACTCATCATATTTTTTGGAAGAACTCCTATATCAAATTTCCTATGAAAATACTACTTATCATCTTTTACAGAATTCCATTAACTTATAAACTTTTCATGTGGCTAGTAGAAAAAAATATTGGTGTAAAATAAAAAAGAAGAAATACTAAATAAGATATAGGGAATTTTATTTTACTATTTGTCATTGAGAGAATCTTTCTTAAAGTCACTCTATAAACAAAACAATGTTTTAAAAAAAGAAAAAACTTCAATTTATCATTTACACTAGCATATTTCTAGTCTTTATACCTTTAACTTTTTTATATCCAAAAGCCAACGACGAAAATTACGGATATGCCTTTTACAATAAAAGTATTAAAATAATCGGAGATTTCTTAGAATCTACCCTTGCTTTTTATATAGCAAAAACAGGACGGATATAGAGTAACAGATTAGCAACTATATTAGGAGAAAACAATTTGTATAGCATTCAAAGGTATTAATACCTTATTTACAAGTAAATGATACATATTACATATTTGTCAACAAGATAAAACGGCTGCTTCCTGAATTACAATTAATCAAACTCGATTTTTAAGAAAATCATTAAACCACACATGAAAAAAATATACGCTTCAAAACATCTAAATTTAACGCTAAAAAATTTTCTTTTTTCTTTAAGATTCTTACATTTGCAGTAATATTATTATTGGATAAAGTTAAAAAAGTCAAGATACAAATCATTAATAACGAGAAATTTACAATAAAATATAAAAAGATAAGATATGAACTTTATCATATGAAACGACTTTACAAAACACCTAAACTATACCACTTACCTAATATGGGAAAGCTATCAAGTAAGCAGCTTTCTTTACTTTCTGATAAAGAATTAACTCAATATATAGAGCAAAGTAAAGAGATAGAGTATACAAAAGTTTACAAAGCAAATCCCAACATCGTAATGCGGGAAGTGGATGGTGACTGTCTATTAATCCCTACAGGTAATGATATAGCCATTAATGGGTTGATAACACTGAACCCCATTGCTAAATTCTTATGGGAACAATTTCAAACACCTTCTACCATACCGGAAGTACTTGCCAAAGCAAGAGAAAAATACGATGATGAAGAAGGTTGTATGGAACAAGAGATAAGATGTTTTGTAAACGATTATATTGGAATTAATTTTATAATGGAGGAATAAATATGAAAGAAAAATGGGTAGCACCTAGAACGGTGATTGAGGAGTTTGCTCCCAATGAATATGTAGCAGTATGTTGGGGAGTATGCTGTGATGTCGATTTAGCAAATAATTATGAAAAAAATAATAGACCACCCGGATCACGGAAGACTTGGTGGGAGTTAGGTTGTTCACATGACAATGAGCATTGTGGGGCAATAGGCAATCAAGTTATACGAGATGCCAATAATGACGGTATAGCTGAAAGAATGATAGAAACAGGCACTGACGGACTAGGCGATTTGACATGTACCATAACAAATATGTCTATTAGAGATGTAAAGGTAGATGATTATATTTATTGGACGACATCTGCTTCAGATGGTAGAGTATGGCATCACCGGGGTACAGTTGTTTCAACAGTGACAGGTCGCCCTAATGCATCCTAATCTTTATCCCAAAAGTTATAATGAAATAAGGTCTGCTAACAAAATATATTGTTAACAGACCTTATTTTTCAATTATACAACACAAATTTTTTTTGTATCCTAACCAAATTTATTATTACACGATGGACTCACTGGATGATATAACAGGAATAGAAAAGTACCTGGTACTGAAAGCCACACAATCACGAACTCCAATATCAGCTTCGTTTGAACTGACACCTTGCTGTAACTTGCAATGTGATATGTGCTTCATTCGTATGAAGCATATGGAAATGAAAGCTCACGGAGGCTTGAAGAATATGGATTTCTGGCTAAAACAGGCTCAGGAATTGAAAGAGATGGGTACGTTGTTTATCCTGCTCACAGGAGGGGAACCATTATTGTATCCGCATTTTAAGGAATTATATCAGGAACTGAAGAAGATGGGATTTATCATTACCCTGAATACGAACGGGACTTGTATTACGGAGGAGATTGCCCAACTGTTTCATACGTATCGTCCACGACGGGTGAATGTGACCTTATATGGAGCCAGCAGAGAAACCTACGAAAAACTTTGTCAACGGGCAGATGGTTTCGATCAGTGTATGAATGGTATCAGGCTGTTACGACAATATAACATCGATACGAAGCTGAATATAAGTGTCGTCAAAGAGAACAAGCACGAATTTGACGAAATTCTGGCTATCGGCGACCGTTTTGGTATTCCTTCGGAAGTGAACAGTTATATGTTTCCTTGCTCACGAACGGGCCGCAGCGGGATGGGGGCAATTGATGCTCGTCTTACTGCTGAAGAGGGTGGACGGTATGATGCGCTCTACCAGAAACATAAACACAGCAGTGAGTTTAAGGAAGTGATAGCTGCTACACTAAAAGAAGCAGAAGAAGCCGTTCCTTATCAGAATGAAGTAGTCATTACGTGCCGTGCAGGGAAAAGTTCTGCATGGATCAACTGGCAGGGAAGAATGACACCATGTGTAATGATGGAATATCCGGCTATCAGTTTGGAAGAGATAAGTGCAAAAGAGGCCTGGAAGAATCTGGAAGAAATGATGAAAGAGTTGCCTGCACACAGTGATTGTAAGGGATGTAAGTTGTGGAAACTCTGCCAGGCGTGTTATGCCTCTGTTTCTTTGGAAAAGGAACATAACGGAAATGTGTCATATCTGTGCCGCTTTACGCAATGTGAATATGATTTTCTGAAGCAACTGATTAATAAATAGTTTATGAGAGTTATCGATACACGTACGTATGTGGGAATGTTACGGGAACTGACGGATGCAGGAAAGGAAGTCAGTCTGATTGTAGCAGGGAGCAGTATGGCTCCTTTTCTGGTGCATCATAGGGATACAATCTTTTTCAGCAAGCCTGACAGTTCGCTGAAAAAAGGGGATATGGTGTTTTATCAGCGTACCGACGGACAATATGTGATGCACCGCATCTACAAGGTAAAAGGGAAAGAGTTTTACATGGTAGGGGATGCGCAAACTGATATTGAAGGTCCTCTCAGCGAAAAACAGATTTTTGCCCGTGTCACAAAAGTCAGACGAAAAGGAAAGTTGATACAGCCAGGGGACTTCTGGTGGTGGTTCTTTGCTAAGGTATGGCTTAGTTTAGTTCCGGTACGTCCGTTCATCATTAAAATATATGGTTTATGTTGTCGCTCTTAGCTTTTTTAGTTACTACGCCGCTGACTTTTATCCTGCTTCCGCTGATTATCGCCTGGTTCTTGAAGAACCGGACTACAAAAAGGATATTGTATGGCATCGTCATCGTGCTGACTTTAGTCTTTACCAATACGCCGCTGCTGAAAATGGCGGAAGAACAATGGTATAAGGAATATGACCATCCACTGCCGGAAGGTAAAACGTATATGTATGGCATCGTACTGGGTGGATATAGTTTCTGGGACTGGGAACGAAACCGTCCGGAATTCAGCGGAATAGCGGACCGTCTGACGGAGGGAATCCGGCTGTATAAATGTGGAAGGGTTGAAAAACTGGTACTGGCTTCGGACGGCTCTATTATTCATAGCAAGGATGGAAAAGGCTTACAGGGAAATCCGCAGGGGATGATGAAATACTTGAACGAGCTGGGTATTCCCAAGGAGGATATCATTCTGGAAACGTTTGCCAACAATACGAGGGAGAATGTTACGTTTACCAAAGAGTTGCTGGGCAAGGAGATAAATACGGCTCCCGTACTGATTATTACTTCTGCCGTACACATGAAGCGTTCGGTCAGTGCTTTTCAGGCGGAAGGGATTTATCCGGACTGCTACATCACAGATACGTGGGTAAATGTGAAAGGACAGAGCGTGAGTTTCCTGCCTTCTGTGGGTACATTGCTACAATGGCCGGAACTACTGCATGAATGGGTAGGGTACGTGGTCTATAAATTCTTATACTCTTAAAGAACCTTAACGAAACACCCTCCATACCCGATTTATTTGTTATTTTGCAGCAAATTAGGGAATAAAG
>OGJN01000636.1_pt1 | contig 22435 bp, 10 predicted proteins | sample 1572221 | NCBI WGS metagenome assembly OGJN01 (sample SAMEA2582148, study PRJEB24529) | metagenome | biome: Human gut stool | place: China | collected 2011 | reverse complement strand
GCATGTGTTAAGCACGCCGCCAGCGTTCGTCCTGAGCCAGGATCAAACTCTCCAAGATATCTTGAAGCTATTTGAATAGCTCATTATTTGTTGTCGTTACATTTAAGTAACTTTGAATTATGGTTGGTTTTGACTTTGTCAAAACCCGCACTCTGGCATATGTTCAATCATATGATTGATTACCTATCATTGTTCAGTTTTCAAAGATCTGTTATCAGTTTCACGCTTCAGTGAAGCGCCATCTGACGACTTGATTATAATAACATGTGAGCACTTTCATGTCAACACATTTTATAATCTTTTTTGAAGTTCTTTCGAACTTCAAAGTGTATTTCTACACTCATTAAGAAACAGTCGTTCGAACGACTGTATGGATATTATAGTATAACAAAAAAATAATGGCAACCCCCAATTCTCAACTTCACACAACTTTCATTGCACATTCATTTTCCAACCTAAAAACCAAAGATTGATTTTATACAATCTATTTTGTATAATGTAGCTGTAATATAGACTCTTTCACTTATGTAGTTATATAGTTATATACCATTTAATACTATATTTTAATTTTAAATGAGCTCTATATTTCAATTTAGTCTTTTATTATGGTAGTTATTATTAATACTTTAATAATGTGTGAGGAGATTGAGTATGAAATTATCCAAACGTTTATTATCCAAAACAGTTGCTATTGCTGCGGTATGTGCAACTATGGCCACTGCAGCCTTTGCTGCACCACAAGGTACATTTGATACCTCTGAAATTCAAATTACAGGCGAAGCCTCTCGTTCTGTAGCACCTAACTATGCGATTTTAACACTTGGTATTACTAGTGAAAACACTAATATCAATGCTGCAAAATCCAATAACGATCACATCATGAGTGATTTAATCAGCAAGTTAGGTCATTTAGGTATCGACAAAAAAGATATTTACACATCTAATATTTCTATTAACCCTACAAGTGATTATCAAGATGGCAAACGAATCAACACTGGTTATAGTGTATCAAATCGTGTGACTGTAAAAATCAACAATCTTGATAATGTAGGAAAGGCTGTTGACGCTGCTGTTAGCGCTGGTGCCAACGATATCAATAACCTTTCATTCCAAAATGATGTATCTCAACAACTGTCTGATTCTTTAACTACCGAAGCAATTCAAGACGGTCGTCATAAAGCTGAAGTTATTGCTGCAGCCCTTGGTCGTACTTTAGGCCCTGTAAAAACCGTTTCTATCAGCACACCACAAACAAGCTCTATGGACTCTGGTTCCTATCGTAACGCCGTAATGTTAAAAGCGTCTCTCGAAACTGCTACTCCTGTTGAAAAAGGATCATTAGTAGTTTCTCAAGACGCTAATATTACTTATTATTTACAATAGAATTTTCTGGTACCACACCTTCGTGGACCGCTACAATGCCGCCTGTCAATTCATGATAGGTGGCATTTTCATATCCTAAAGATTTCCAGATTTCAAGAATCTCGCTTTGATGAGGATATCTGCGTAAGGATTCTGGCAACCATGCATAAGAGGAATTATCCTTACTCAACTTACCTATAATAGGCAATATATAGGAGAAGTAGAAATTATATAACTGTTTAAAACCAAACATGCTTGGCTTTGCGAGTTCTAACACAACTACTTTCCCACCTGGCTTTACAACACGTTGCATTTCAGATAGCACTTGTTTAATATCTGGCACATTGCGCATTGCAAATCCGCTCATAGCAGCATCAAATGTATTATCTGCATATGGTAATGCCATCGCATCACCTTGAACAAGATTAACTTGATCTATTAAACCAGCATCTTCAATGCGTACACGACCTTGATCAAGCATTTCACTATTAAAGTCCAAAGCCTCTACTTTTAATGTTGGTTCTTGACGTAACGCTTCCTTTGTAAACACACAGGTACCACATGCTACATCAAGCACACGTTGGTGAGGACCAATATTCATTGCTTTTACAGAGAATTTGCGCCAAAAATAATCTTGTCCAAAGCTTAAGACTGTATTCATTAAATCATAGTTTTTTGCAATATTAGAAAAAACACCTTGTACAAATTGCTCTTTATCGGCATACGTTTTAAATTCTTTAGTATTCATTATGGTCCTTTCACTAATCAAGAACTATATTCAAACTCTTTACTCGCATAGTATATCATACTATGCCCCCTATCAAAAGAATCCTATTATATATACTATATATAGTAATTATGTAATAAGCACATATTTAGTTAAAACCATATATTCACTACTGTTAAAATTAGTATATTACAAAATAAACATCGTTATCAATCACAGTAGATCTAACTTAACTATATATAAACGACTATGATATTATCTATTGCCACCATCCTGTGTTCGTTGTATAATGACATATGTCCATGACGAAAAGATATCTTTTCCATGGTCTTTTATTAGTTTTTATTAAGTATTGGAGTGTACTATGAATCGATTTGTAAAAACAATCAATAGAGTCAGTCTAATCCAACAAATTATCATAGGTTTGATTATTGGTATTTTGACAGCTCTATACGTGCCAGATGTGGCAAATGAATTAGCTTTATTAGGCGTTCTCTTTGTTGGTGCTTTAAAAGGGATTGCACCAATCCTCGTATTCTTTCTTGTAATTGCAGCCATCAGTAAACACCGTTCTGGCCAAAAAACAGGGATGGGATCTGTAATCACATTATATTTATTAGGTACATTCCTTTCTGCAGCACTTGCTGTAGTCGTAAGCTTTATGTTCCCTACTACATTACACCTTGCAGCTAGTGCAGCCGATGCAGCTCCACCACAAGGTATCGTAGAGGTAATGAAAACACTTTTAAAAAATATTGTTGATAATCCAGTAAAAGCCTTGATGACTGCTAACTATATCGGTATTTTAGGCTGGGCACTTATCATCGGTGGCGCTTTACGCCATGCACCAATGAATACTAAGGAAGTAATGGAGTCTATCGCTCAAGCTATTACAACTGTAGTAGGTTGGATTATCCGCTTTGCTCCTCTTGGTATCATGGGTCTCGTAGCTGACTCTATTGCTACTAACGGTATTGAAGCTTTAATTGGTTATTTCCAATTACTCGTATTACTACTTGGTTCTATGATTTTCGTAGCATTAATAGTAAACCCACTTCTATCTTTTGTATATCTTCGCCGTAATCCATATCCATTGGTTTTCAAATGTTTACGTGAATCTGCAATCTATGCGTTCTTTACTCGTAGCTCTGCTGCAAACATCCCTGTTAACCTCGATTTAGCAAAACGTTTAAAACTTAACCCTGATATGTATTCCGTATCCATTCCATTGGGTGCAACAATCAACATGGGTGGTGCAGCGATCACAATTACAATCATGACATTAGCTGCTGCCCATACACTTGGAATCGTTGTAGATATCCCTACAGCAATTCTCTTATCTGTTATTGCTACTATCGGTGCTTGTGGTGCTTCTGGCGTTGCTGGTGGTTCCCTACTTCTAATTCCTCTTGCTTGTTCTCTATTTGGTATCTCCAATGACATCGCAATGCAAGTTGTAGGTGTAGGTTTCATCATTGGCGTTTTACAAGACTCCACTGAAACAGCACTTAACTCCAGTACAGATATTCTCTTCACTGCTACTGCAGATTATGCAAAACGTGGCTATCACGAAAACTGGAACTAACATCTAAAGGCGGTCCTTCGGGGCCGTCTTTTTTATGTATGGTATTAATTTAAAAGCAATCTTACTATACTACTCACACTACTATTCAGTGTATAATATAAAGAACACACGATAAGAATCAACATAGACATTTATTGTAATCCTAAGTATTTATGGTAACCCTAAGTGTTTATATTGATCCTAAGTGTCTATTTAAATTACTTATGACTATATTGATTTTCTTCAATGTAGTTGTTATAATAAAGTTAATGATAACAACTATTAATAGATAGCAATAGAAAGGAATCAACATGAAACAATACGATATTATTGTAGTGGGTACAGGTGGTGCAACCATCGTAGCTGACGCTGCTATAAAAGTAGGTAAAAAAGTAGCTATCATAGAAAAAGGTAAATTCGGTGGCACATGCCTAACTCGCGGTTGTATTCCTACGAAAGTAATGGTTACAGCAGCTAATGCCATTCAAGAGGTAGAAGAGTTCAAAAAAATAGGCGTCAATGTTGGCGATGCAACAATGGATTGGGATACTGTAGCTAAACGTACATGGCATATGATTGACAAGTCTGCAGGCATCTATGATTACTATAACGCTTATGACAACGTAGATGTATATCGCGGTGCTGCAAGCTTTGTGTCCGATAAGGTTATGAACATCCACCTTAACGATGGCTCTGGTATCGTAGAAATCACAGCTCCAACTATTATTCTAGGTACTGGTGGTTATAGCAACATACCAAATGTACCTGGTCTAAAAGAGGCAGGCTTCCTTTCTAGTGAAAGTTTATTTGGCGATAAGTTCCCGAAACAACCGTACAAATCGCTTGCAGTACTCGGTGCAGGCCCTATCGGTGTAGAGTTCGGTCACGTATTTGATGCAGCTGGTACTGAAGTTACCATCATTCAACATAATGTGCGCCTTGTACCTAAAGAAGACGAAGAGATGTCCGAACATCTTCTTCAAAACTACCGAGCTCGTGGCATTAATGTAATCTTAAACCAAGACACTGTTGAAATCCGTCAAGAAGATGGTCTTAAAGTAGTAGTCACTAAAGATCGTAGCACTGGTGAAATTACAGAAACTAAGGCAGAAGAAATCCTCGTAGCAGCCGGCATTCGTCCTGCTGTAGAAGAGCTCCATCTCGAAAACACAGGTATTGAAACATGGCCAAAGGGCTGGATTAAAACAAACGAGTTCCTTGAAACATCTGTTGATGGCATCTATGCCTTAGGGGATGTAAATGGTGAACCAGCATTCCGTCATCGTGCGAACTATGAAGCTGATATTATCGCCCACAACCTATACTTTGCTAAAAACGAAGAAGATTTCCGTTGGGCACGCTATGATACATTGCCAAAGGTTACCTTCTCCTACCCTGAGATTGGTAGCGTAGGTCTTACTGAAGCAGAAGCAATTAAAGCAGGCTATAATGTAGGTGTTGGTAAAAATTACTACTCCTCTACTGCTAAAGGTTATGCTATGGGTATTAATCCTGGTGATGTAAATGATGGTTTCGTTAAAATCGTAGTGGACAAAGACACTAACCATATCCTAGGTATGCATGTAACAGGCCCTCAAGCGTCTATCCTCTTCCAACCTTACGTAAACCTTATGAACAGCGGTGTAACTCCGTTGACAGCAATTAATGAAGAAATCGCATCTGAACGTACTAAACGCTTACGTGAAAAAGGTATTACTCGCGCTATGGATCCTAAGTCCGTTATCACTGTAGGCGAAACTATGAGTCCACATCCTTCTCTTGTAGAGGTCATCATGTGGACACAAGTATACTACGAAAATCGTTGGTAATAATAAATATATAACCATTATATAAATAAAAGAGCTGAAGATTGTATCTTCAGCTCTTTATTTATAATATCGCTAAATAGATTAACGACCCATATCAATGGTGTTATCCCAAATAATATTTGTTTTACGACCGTCGAAACCTTGATCTGGTTCAGGAGGTAATTTACTAGATTTAGATTGACCTACATAAGCCCCTGTTTCAGCATCTACAGTAACTACAGTCTTTTTACCATCTTGATGCATTGTCATATAGTATAGAATCTTGCCTTCATGAGCTTCAATTTTCCAGCCTTTTACAACTGCATCAGCACCAAGTTGTTGTTTTGCAACGCGCTCAGCTTGAGCTGCTTCGATGACTTTATCTTTATTGAAGATTTCACCGATAACTTTCTTAGGTTTGCCACCTTCATCCATATCAGATGTATTACCAGTGATAACGTCGATTTTCATCTTATATTGATGATATTTACTATAGCCTACTACTTTGTAACCATAGTTCAAATCATTAGAGTTAAGCTCTACAGAATGAAGTGCTGCATTAGGAAAACGATTTTGGAAAATAGTACCAATTTTACTCATAGTCATAACCATGGATTCCCCTGGTGCACGTTGTACAGAAATATCAGTACTTGTTTCTGGTTTTGTTTTACGTGCATCTGCTACACTAGGTGTAGCAACGGATAATACGCCAACTGCCAATACACCAGTTAATGCCATAGAAATCAACTTTTTATTCATTACATATCCTCCTACTATATACAATGCTTTCACCTATGGTAAAAGCCATCTGTATACTAGAATTACTATAATTTTGTGCTATACGCAACAGCACACAAAACATACATAAATAGATATATTATTTAGACAATATACTATAAACCTTCATTCGATGCAAGTCGATCATTTACATCAGTCATAAGCAATTTGTAACATGTTGCCACCAAAGGTACACCAATCAACATGCCAGTGACCCCCATCAAGCTACCACCTACGATAACCGCAGCAAACACCCATAATCCGGGCAAACCAACGGAGTTGCCCACGATTTTAGGGTAAATGAAGTTACTTTCAATTTGATGAAGCACTTCTAAGATAATCACATAGATTAATGCATCCATAGGGCTAACAGTGAGTAGCATAACAGCACCGATAACACCACCGACATAGATACCAACTAATGGAATCAAACCAGTAAGGCCAATTACACAGGCAATGGTTGTAGCATATTCAATGTTAAACAGCCATAAAGTAATACCTACCATAACGCCTAAAATCAAGGCATCTATAAACTGGCCTACAAAGAAGTTACTAAAAGTTTGAACAGCTACGCGTGTGACATAACTAACACGATTAACCCACTCATCAGATGCATAGGCTCTTAGGATTCGTTTACCTTGCATCATAAGGCGTTCTTTATCGAGCAACATATAAATGGCAAAAATTAATCCTAAACCTATATTCAAAGTCCAAGATAAGGCTGTACCCATCGCATTAACTAGGTAGGTACCACCCTTTGTGCCCCACTCGCGAGTATATTTAACAACACTTTCACCACTTAAGGTATCCATAAGAGTTTGATTGGATGCCATTGGAATGGTTTCTGTAATATGTTGCATCCAAGATTGGAAGTCTGTATATAACTGCGGTGAAGAAGCAACAATAATTGACATGGAATGGATTAATTGTGGAATCGCCATACGGGCAATGAAATACACGATAGCACTGATAGTAACAAAGGATAATACAAGACTTAAAGGTCGTCTAATTTTATCTTTCCAACCAGTTTTACTCTTAGGCCACAGCCAGCGTTCATAACGCACAACGAGAATATCGAGAACAAATGCTATACAAGCACCGACTATAAGTGGAACAAAGGCAGTAATAATGGCATCAATAGCATTGGCTATATCGCTAATACGGAGCGCCATCATAATCATAACGCCAGCCAATATAATGGCCCCTATAAGCGGTTTGTAATATTTAAATCGTTTCATATATAACCTACTTTACTATACTCACAATGCATACATTACCAAAACTTAATGAACATTGTATGACCTACGATTGTATGCAAGTTTAGTATAACACAAAAGTCCACCTTATCACATGCTCGGTCCCCCGATGAACACGAGAGCATGATAGAAGGTGGACTTTATTGTATGTCTAATCTAAATTAGTTTAGAGATTAGCGGTGAATGTAAACGTCTACACGACGGTTTTCAGCTTTACCTGCTGCAGTAGAGTTAGTTGCTACTGGTTTAGTGTCGCCATTAGCGATACCAATTAAGCGATCAGCAGATACACCATTGTTTACTAAGTATTGAGCTACATATTGTACGCGGCGTTCGGACAAACCAACGTTGTATTGAGGAGTAGCATCAGTATCAGCATTACCTAACAATTTAACTTGGTCTTGAGAGTATTGGTTAGCAGCGTTTACAGCAGCTGTCAAGTTTGGATATTGGTCTGCACGAGCAACATCTTGATCGGAATCGAAGTAGATAGATTCTACATAGTAATCCAATTTAGGAGTTTTGTACATAGGAGCTTCTACTACAGGAGCTGGAGCTGGAGTGTATACAGGAGCTGGAGCTGGAGTTGCTACAGGAGCTACTGTTTTGTGACCACCGAAACGGTAGGACAAGCCAACTACAGGACCTTGGAAGGAGATATTTTCATTATCTGCATGTTTTGTGTTGATATAACGGTAACCAGCGTTGATATCCAAATCTTCGTTCACTTTGTAGCCTAAACCAGCTTCCCAAGTGGAAGTTCTCTTAGTACCTACACCAGCTTTACCATACACTTCTACCTTAGAGCCAAGGTTAGCTTTACCAATTACACCTGCTTGTGCAATGTTGTTAGCTTTAGCGAAGTCATCGCCAGAAATATGAGCATAGCCACCATATACAGCGAAGTTTTTGTTCAAGGATTGAACCAAGTTTACTTCGTGCATTTTGTCGCTATAGCCAATGCCACCCAATTTGTCGTTCAAACCATGGTAAGCATATTGAACAGCAGTTTTGTCAGACAAAGCGTATGTCAAACCACCATCAAAGTTCCATTTTGCATCAGCATTGAAATGTTCAGTTTTTGCTTTAGAATGAGCTGCACCAAGATCAACTTGGAATTCACCTTTGTTGAATTGAGTTTGTGGAGTTGCGCCAGCTACGGATACGCCTACAGCAGCAACTGCCAATAAAGCTAATAATTTTTTGTTCATTATAATTCCCTCCAATAACAGCCTTTAACAATACACAGGCCTTTGGTTATAATATACTTTCATTTTACACAACTTTTCGATAAATTTCAATATCTTTTATGAATTTACCATGAGAATTTCGAATTTTATCTATATACAGTTGTTATATCTTTCAAATTCAAAAATACAATTATCTTTATAATATTAGGAATATTAAGGGGCTAATTATCAAAACTCAGGATCTTCCCCTTTAATCTTTTAAGATATATCTTATATTTATCTTAGCCTATCTTTAAAATTAAGCGAACAAAAGAAAGAGCCTACGTTTCCGTAGGCGCTTTGTATAATACCTGTATTAAATTTTACAAAATATTATTCTATCGACCCTTATTACATAGCATGACATTTCTCACACATTAAATTCTATAGAATATGCTATACTGTTATTATATTTTGTAGAAATTACTATTGTATGTACAGTTATATAGAAGTATATATAGTTATAAGGAGCTATATAGGAGGAACCATGAGTAAAACAGCTTACATTGTACGTCATATTAACTTTGAAAATGCCGGTATTTTAGAGTCAGTCTTGGTGGAGCGAGGGTTTGAACTAACATATATTGAAGCGCCCCTTGCCAATTTTGAACACTATAATGCGACAGAAGCTGATTTAGTTATCGTCTGTGGAGCCCCAATTGGCGCCTATGACGAACAGCTCTATCCATTCTTAACTGATGAAATCAAATTTATTAAAGATCGTATTAATAGTAAAAAACCTTTACTTGGTATCTGTTTAGGTGCCCAACTCATATCCCGTATTATGGGTGGTCACGTAGGACCTATGAAGCATGGGAAAAAAGAAATTGGATTCGGTCCAATAGAATATACTACGGAAGGCGCCTCCTCCCCATTAGCCTTGCTCGGTAATGTACCGGTTCTTCACTGGCATGGCGATGAATTTGAAATCCCTAAAGGTGCTGTGAGACTTGCTCAAACAGAGCTATGCCCAAATCAAGCATTCTCCGTAGACACTCACATTCTAGGCCTTCAATTCCATATGGAGGCTGATCCTGCATTCATTGAAAGTTGGCTTGTGGGCCATTGTGCAGAGCTTTCAAACGCAGGTATCGATATTCCTAAACTCAGAGAAGACGCTAAGCGTCTACGCCACGAATTACCAGCGGCAGGAAGAGCAGCATGTATTGCTTGGCTTGAACAAAACCATTTATAAAAGTAAAAACCGCCTTAGTAATACTAAGGCGGTTTTTACTTGTTTCTTATATATATCCCTTACATATATACACGAAATCATGGATTTCGGGTCCGATAACACATTCCCCAATGTGTCATTTTTTCCACATTTCGTATTGTACATCAAACAAATTGAATAGGCAAGAAGTTTTTCATAAACTTTTCATAAATTATTCTATTTTTTTCAATATAGCTAGTAACCCTAAATAAAACTTTGTAGATTTTATCTATATCAAAGCTATATATCGAACAATTTAAACTTTAGATTTTATATGAAAATCCATCGCGTAAATGATATTCAAAATTAATATTTTGGATACTAATCAGTAAGATTAAACAATTTTATGCTGCCATGCACCTCGAACAAATCGGAAATAGGAACAACATAATCGTAAAGATTGATCAAAGCACAATGATAACCATGCACCTAAAAGACCTAAACCAAACGTAATACACAATAGATACGTAATAATAGGTCGTATAATAGCTACACTAATAAGGGAGTATTTCATAATATAATATGTATCCCCTGCCCCTTTTAGCACACCAGAATACACTTGCTGCAAAGCTTGTGGAAAAGCCGCTACGGCCATGATGCCCATCAAAGAACCAGAAAGAAGTACAACTTCACTTTCACGAGTATATAACTGCACCAAGAAATCACCAGGACCAATAAATATCAAGGCACTCACAAGACCCACGATTAGTCCAATGCGAGCACCAATTTTACCATAGACACGTGCAATATCAGGTCGTTTATGCCCGAGATTTTGCCCCGTATGAGAGGCTCCTGCAAAGCCAAGTCCCATGGCAAAATAATAGAATATATCCATCAAGTTCATACATACGTAATGTGCTGCCAATGGTACTGCACCTAAGGAAGCAACGATCATTGTGTACGTATACATACCAAATCGTTCAAAAAACTGTTCCCCTAATGAGCTACCACCTACGTGGAACATAGTGTGCAAAACGGTTCGTTCAAACTTCCACTTTGAAGGATGTCGCAAAGTTAGCCCTGTAGTAGTATGTTGTGAAATCGTACGCAGTAATAATATAGCAATAACAGCACTACTAATCATTGTCGAAACACCGGCGCCCATGACACCGAGTTCAGGAAAGAAACCAATACCATAAATCAAGAAGAAGTTCATTATAGTATTTAAAATGTTCCCTACTACATTGGACTTAAAAATAACCTTGGTATTGCCATAGCCAATAAGGGCGGCCCCTACAATTTGACTAAAAGATTGGAATATTAGACTAATGACAACAAAACGGCCATACCAGACAGCCGTTTCTATATAGCCGTCTTCGGCACCTGTAAAGCGTAAGATATGCTCTAAATTAAAGAAACATATTGTCAATAAAGGTGCATAAATTAAGAAATTCAATAGTATAGATTGCTTAAGAACGGCATTCATACCATCAACTTCACTTTCACCGTGGCGGCGAGCTATAATAGCCGTTACAGCAATCGACAAGGCACGACAGAATATGAGCATCACCATCTCTGGCTGCCCCATAATGCCAACTGAGGCAAGTGCAGAGGCACCAAGTGCCCCTACCATGGCTAAATCAATAGCTGTCATAAACTGCAGCATCAAACCTTGTAATGTAGCAGGCCAAGCTATTTTCAAATAATTGCCATACATCTGCTTTGTTGTACCTACAGGACCTAATCGTTCTGTAGCGGGCAACATAGCATCAATGGACAACCATCGTTGTATGCGGTCTAACATAGTAACTCCTATTCATGCAAGATCGTATAAGATTGAGCTATCTATTAGCTCCAATATCTTCTGTATTATATCACAACAATAAATGAAAAGTCATTCATATATAATGATTTTATTTGATAATCTATATCAAAGTTACAAAAGAACCTCTTATAGCATCTGAATATACCCTACCAGGTATCCCAACATATAAGAGGTTCTTTTAATTTTAGAAAATATTATATCAGTCTATTATTAGAGATTAATTATCAATTATTAACCTTTGGATGCCAACAATTGACTAACTGCTGCACGCAAGTCTTCTAAGCCTTGTTTAGTTTCAGCTAGTTCTTGACGTTGACGCTCATTTTCAGCTTCCAACGTATTAAGACGAGCCGCTTGATCTGCGATAACAGTTTTTTGTTCACTATTTTCTTTTTTGAGACTAGATACTTCATCTTGCATTACATACACAGAGCTAATAGGGCCTGCTTTGTAACGATCAGGAATATTTTTCTTTTCTGGGCTAGAGCCAAATTTGTGAGTTACACCTGCATTGACCATGTTGCGGTTCGCACCAAGAGATACACCAACGTTGAACATTGTATCTTCATTTGTATAATGTGCAAGACCTAATGCCGCTGCTGTTTCACCGCGATAGTTACCAACACCAGCCATCACTTGAGTTGGTTCCAATGGGTCATATTGAATTGGTTTCAACGCTGCCATTGCGGCTGCATGCGCACCTACACGTTGTACCTCACCTGCTACTTGACCAATAGCATCGCCGATTCTAGCATTAGATGCTTTCAACTGACTAACATTAACTGCATCAGTATCATCTGTACCAGGTGCAATACCTTTAAGTTGGTTATTACCATTATTAAGGCCATCCTTAGTCAAGGAAATAGTGCCTGCATTTGGATTATTAGGATTTGCACTGCCTGGTGTAATTGTTATGCCATTACCATCTGTGACAGTTGTGTTACCTGCTGCATCTTTAAATGTAGCAGACTTCATATCCTTCAGTTCAGAATTTACTGCATAACTAATTGTTTTACCTGCTTGGCTAACCATCATATTATTGCCCGCTTTGAAAGTAACTGTTTCATCAGTTTTTACTTTTTCAGCTATTGCAGTTGGTGTGCTGTTAATACCAGAGCCTTCTGTACCAATAGTTGCATTCCATCCAGCATTTTCAACGGCGGATTTAACTTGATCTTCCGTTGCTGCACGGCCAGATGCAATATTATTTGGATCCCACGTTTTGTTAGTTAATCCTGTAACAACACCATTTTTGCCATTTACTGCAACAGGATTATTACCACCTGTAGTAATGATGCCATCTTTACCATCGATACCTACAGTACCAATTGTAGCCTTGCCATCCTTACCATCAAGAGCAATCTTATCGCCAGCTTTTACAGAACCATTTTTACCATCGATAGTAACTGCCTTAGTTGGATCTGTGCCCAATGTAACCTTATCATTCAACTTGTTATCATAAATGATATGTCCATCAGCAGCAGTAGTTTTAGTCAATACAATATTACCTGTAGTACTACCAGCACTTTCACCACCATTAGCAGTCAATTCTGTTTTAGACGCCTTAGACTTAGCCTCTAATTGACGTACATTGACAGCATCTGTGTCATCTGTACCATCTGCAATGTTAGAAATCTTATTGCCACCATTATTGAGACCATCCTTAGTTAAGGATACAGGATTTTTACCAGATGTAGTAATGGTTACACCATCTTTAGTAAGAGCTGTGTTATTACCATTGCCATCATCAATAACTGTACTATCTGCTGTGGAAGTATTTGTTTTTGTACCATCCGTAATCTTAGTGCCATCTGCAGTTGTTGCTGTAGACTTAGTACCATCTGCTACTGTATTACCAGCTGCAGTAGATGTATTGGTTTGAGTACCCGCAGTTTGTGTAATGGAATCACCATTGATAACCGTTGTGTTATTACCAGTACCATTGAAGCTTGCAGAGTTCATGTTCACAAGGTCTTTATTCAAAGAATATGTGAAGTCACGCCCATTTTGGTTGATTGTGATATTTTCACCAGCAATCATAGTAACCTTTGCGTCTTTACCTACTTTTGCATCTGTTTTAGTACCAGTTTGTTTACCAGATGTAGCAGCATCTTTATCTGCTGTAATTTGCCATGTTTGGTTAGCTGCAGCGTCAGCTACTACTTTCAATTGATCCTCGGTAGCAGCACGGCCAGATACAGCATTACCATCCCAAGTCGTATTAGCGAGACCTGTTACATGGTTATTTGTACCATCTACTGTGACACCACCAATATTAGCAGCTTTACCTGTAATAGTACCAGTAGTGCCATCTAACGTTACCGCCTTATTACCACCTGTTGTAATTGTATTATTTACACCATCGATAGCTGCACTACCAATAGTAGCCTTACCAGTAGTACCATCAATAACAATGGCATTAGCGCCAGTACCAAATGTCAATGTATCATTAAGTTTTACATTGTAAATTGTATGACCATCTGCAGCCGTTGTAGACGTTAATTTTACATTGCCAGTTGTTGCGTTAGCCGCTTCATCATCATTAGCAGTAATTTCTGTTTTAGATGCTTTTTTAGCTGCATTAATCGCATCTGCTACATTCTTAGCTGTTGCCACACCATCTGTAGCAGGACCTGTAACAGTGCCATCTGTACCAGCTGTAATAGCAGCTGTTTTTACATCATATTTAACAACGCCTGCATCATCGATAGTAGCAGTTGTTAACGTGCCATCTTTAAAGTTCAAGCCATCAGCCAAGGATACTTGTTTAGCTGTACCATCATTTGCTTTATAAGACAATTTAGTCTTCGTAGCAACTTTAGCGCCATCAATAGTTACCTTGTAGTCCTTAGTTGTGCCATCTGCACTTGGTGTTCCTGTAACAGTCAACGGATTATCTGCATCAGTTGTATCAGTACTTACTGTAACTGCACTTACTGCAGATTTCTTAACCTCTGCTTCAGATACTTTTACAGTTAAGTTTTTACCATCTGCATCAGTTGTTACGTATTTACCGTCGCCTTTGATGCCCAATGTATCATCTTTAAGATTTACTACACCAGCAGATGTATTAGTATCGCCAGCAAATTTCAAGTTAATAGCATCAGTGCTTGCTTTAGCAGCCTTGTTGATAGCATCTGCTACATTTTTAGCTGTTGCTAAGCCATCATCACCTGTTACAGATGCTGCACCTGTAGTGGCATTGCTATCGATAGTAGCACGTTTTGTAGACACCTCTACAGTATCACCATTCATCTTCGTAGAAATGAAATCACCAGTAGCACCTTTTACATTGAATGCTACATCACCGTCTTTTAAGGATTGGCTAGATGCAGTACCACTATCTGCACCAAGGGAAACCTTACGGCTCACAGCCGCTGCAGCATCATTGATCTTGGTCTTAGTATCATCGTTAATATCAAATGTTACTTTACCATCATTATCTACAGTAGCTTTAGTCATAGTGCCATCTACAAAGTCTAAACCTTTGGATAATTTAACTGTTTTAGCATCTGCATCAGCAGCTGTATTAGCACGGTATGTTAAAGTTTGGCTTGCTACAGTATCTTTCAACTGTTTTACATTTACCGCATCAGTATCATCTGTACCTTCTGCCACCTCTTTAATTTTGTTGCCACCAGCATTGATTTCATCAATGGTAAATTGGACTGTTTTACCTGCTGCATTTTGGAATGCCATACCCTGAGCACTGCCTTCAGCATTATTGCCATCTTCATCACTAAACATGAGATATTTAGACGTAAGACCACTACTATTAGGACCTGCTTGAACTGATACAGTATCTAAACCAATATACGTTTGGGCCTCATTAGCACCAGTTTCACCATTCGTAAATCGCAATCGATCACTATCAATAGAGGATCCAGCACCTACATTATCTTTAAACTCAGCTCTATAGGCTTTGATGATACCAGTACTACCATCTAGGGAAATTGTTTCCCCTCTTGGATTAGTAAGAGATATGGTACTCAAATCTTTAAGATCTTTATTTAACGTGGTAGCAATATTTTTGCCAGTTTGTGTAACTGTAATATTGTTATCACCAGTAAAGTCTACAGTATCACCACCGGCTACTGTAGTCGGTGTATCACCATTAGCAGATAGTTTCCATGCTGCACCGTCTTTAGCTTGGTTAGCAGCCTTATTAATCGCGTCGGCTACGTTCTTAGCAGTTGCTAAGCCATCATCACCTGTTACAGAAGCGGTACCTGCAGCATCGCTGCTGATAGTAGCACGTTTTGTAGACACCTCTACAGTATTGCCATTCATCTTCGTAGAAATGAAATCACCAGTAGCACCTTTTACATTGAATGCTACATCACCATCTTTTAAGGATTGGCTAGAAGGTGTGCCGCTATCTGCACCAAGGGAAATATTACGAGCTACTGCATTAGAAGAATTATCAACTTTAGTTTTAGTATCTGTATCTAAACCAACTGTAATAGTTTGATTATTTACAGTTGCAGTTACACCATTTGTACCAGCTACATTAAGTTTTTGGTTTTTAAGATCAATAGTACCGTTATTAGTACCATCTGTAATATTTAAATTTTGGGATAAGTTAGCAACAGCTTGCTTAACATCACCAATATTTGCTGCATTAGTATCAGTTGTACCACCACTAGCAACATTAGTGATTGTCTTGTTACCACCGTTGATACCATCAGTTTTATCAATGGAGATACCACCTACCGTTACTTTATCTGTTGTAATGCCAGTACCTGTAATAGCAGTCGTACCATTTGTTAAACCAGATGTGTTCATTACTGTGTTACCAGCAGTAATAGAATCTACTGTAAGATCTTTCTTCGTAGCTACAGTGATTTTCTTTTTATCTGTGCCATCTTGAGTGATTAAAATATTATCACCATTGATAAGATCTACTGTGTCCCCACCTTGTACAGTTGTTTTATCAGTTGTGCTGGAATTTGTTGTAAGATTCCATGCCGCACTAGCTTTAGCTGCATCAGCTGCTTTATTGATAGCATCAGCTACATTTTTAGATGTTGCTAAGCCATCATCGCCGGTAACAGATGCTGCTCCTGTATTAGCATCGCTAGTAATAGCTGCACGCTTAGTGGAAATTTCAACAGTGTTGCCATTCATCTTCGTAGATACTAAGTCACCTGTCGCAGCTTTTACATTGAATGCCACATCACCATCTTTTAAGGATTGGCTAGATACTGTGCCGCTATCTGCACCAAGAGAGATGTTACGAGCTACTGCTGTGGACGCATCATCCACTTTAGTTTTTGTAGCTGCATCAAGACCTACTGTAACAGTTTGGCCATTTACAGTTGTAGTTACACCATTCGTACCGGAAACAGTAAGTTTTTGATTCTTAAGATTTACAGTACCATCTGTAGCACCATCAGAAACAGTAAGATTTTGAGACAAGCCATCTACAGCTTTATTGATAGACTTAGCTACATTTTTAGCAGTAGCTAACCCATCTGTAGGGCTATTTACTTTAGCTTTACCATCAGCATCATTAGTAATAGTTTCTGTGGCAGTAGAAATTGTTACATTCCCGTTTGTACCTACCGTAGCTTTTGTAAAAGTACCATCTGTAAAGTTTAAACCGTTTGCCAAGGATACTTTATTCGGATTAGCACCATTAGCTTTGTATGTCAATTGTGTTTGATTAGCTAGCTTAGTTGTATCAATACCGATAGCATAGTCTTTAGAATTAGTACCTGCTGTTGGTGTTACAGTAATAGGATTATCTGTTGTATTAGCCTTGCTTACAGTTACCGCACCTACAGCTAAATCCTTTACTTTTGCCGTATCAACAGCTACTTGTACACCTATAGTAGAGGCCTTAGTAGTAACTAGATTGCCGTCACCAACCACTTTAAAGGTTGCATCACCATCTTTTAAATACTTAAGACCTGTAGATCCTGTATCACCGGTTAAACCAATACCTTTAGTCGTAGCATTTACCGTACTCTTATCTAGACCAACAACAAGACTACCATTATTCGTACCCAATAAATCAGTTCTAATACCATTAGCCCCAATTACTTTTAGTGGACTTTCACTAAGCTTAACACTGCCAGTTTTAGAATTTGTATCTAGGTTTAATGTAACAGCAGCTACAGCATTCTTTACATCTGTAATATTGGCTGCATTAGTACCTACATTACCACCGCTAGAAACGTTGGTAATTTGCTGTCCCCCTGCACTAATACCATCTGTACCAAACTTGACAGTTCTTGTACCATTTTTTGCAGTTAACCCATCACCAGAAATGATTACATTTTTAGCACTAGAAGGTAACCCCATTTGTAGTGTTGTATTACTTAATACATTATTGCCTGCTTTAAATGAATCACCAGTAAAGTTTCTACCTGTTACAGCACCATTTGAACCATCTAGAGTAATTTGATTACCACCAGAAGAAACCGTAACAGATCTATTAGCTTTCACAGTATCTACAGTAATCGCCTTATTCAAAGAAGTAGTAATTTTTTTGCCACTACGAGTTACTGTAATATTGTTGTCCCCACCAAAGGTTACAGTATCTGATTTATTGATTACTTCAGGAGCTGTAGAAGTATTGTCAGCAGCTAATTTCCAATGATATGCATTAGCAGAAATAGCTTTATTGATAGCATCTGCTACATTTTTAGAATCAGCCATGCCTGCAGCATTTGCAGAAGCTTGACCATTTGTGACATTAATATTTTGTGTTTTACCAGAAATTGTAAGGTTTTGTCCGTTAGCAGATGTCGTAATATATGTATTATCGCCCTTAAGTCCTAATGTACTATTTGCAATATTTACATTACCAGTATTTACATTACCAGAGAACGCAAGGTTAACGCTCTTTAATTGAGCTACGTTAACTGCATCTGTATCTTTTGTGCCCGCTGCAAGACCTGTAAGTTGACGTGTTACAGTAGTACCATTACCAATAGAAACCGCACCAGTTGTACTAGTAAGTACATTGCCAGTTAAACCAGAATAAATATCTGTACGATTTGTATTAGGATTATAACCTTTATTAGTAACACCACCTATTACATTAGCAACTGAATCTCGACCTAAAGCAACACCACCATCTACGGTAGCTCTAGAATCAGGACCAATAGCAACAGATTTAACAGCACTTGCATTAGCTCTAGTACCAATAGCAATAGAATGTTGAGATGTGGAGTTAACGCGACTACCTATGGCAATTGATTCTAAACCATTAGCTGTCGTAGCAGAGCCGATCGCAAGAGCTCTATTGCCTGTAGCTTTCGTTGGAGTAGATCCATAAGAACCAATGGCAATAGTTCCATCACTATTTGCCGAAGCACTACCACCTAACGCCACAGAATTATCACCATCAGCCGTTACATTCATCCCCATAGCAACACTATTAAATTTATTAGACTTAGCAGCTTGACCAACTGCAACACCGCCTAACTCTGCCGTAGTTCCATTAGTACCTACAGCAACACCATTTCTACCAGCTGCGGAAGACTTATGACCTACTGCAAGGGAGTTTTCCCCTTTAGCAGTAGTCTCCATCCCTACTGCTGTAGCAGATGTAGCATTAGCAGTAGATAAAATCCCCAAAACTGTTGAAGATGGACCTGTAGATGTATTCTTTCTACCTACTGCCACAGCACCTTCACCAGTAGCTTGAGATTCAGAACCAACAGCTAGAGAATTAGATGTTTTAGCATTTGTCTTATAACCAATACTTACACCTGCACCCCCATCTGCCTTAGCGGCAGTACCAATAGCTACGCTATATCCACCAGAAGCAACAGCATAATTATTAAATTGATCGGATGATGCGCCACCAATTGCAACATCGCCAGCATTAGTTGCTTGTGCGTAAGTACCGCCCGCGAAAGCACCAAAGCCAGTCGCCTGAGTAGCACTACCAATAGCAGTACCACGAACACTAGAATTCGCGATTAGGCCTAAGGATACACCACCTCTGCCAGTCGCATGAGCACCAGCACCAATAGCTACAGCTGGTTGAGCCGGATCAGCATATTGTGAATTAGCTACTGCTCTGTAACCGATAGCAATAGATTGATTACTGTTGGACTGGGATTCATTACCGATGGCAAGACCATTAGTTAAGTTTGAATACATTTTAGTACCGCCCTCAATAGTTCCCGTCGGTCTATCTGCTGCAGTTACATCTTCAACTACACCAACTTGCATCGCCAAAGCAGCCAAGATACTTGCTACTACGATTTTCTTTTTCCCTGTTTTATTTTTTGCCATTTCAGATACTACAACGTAGCACTGTTTAGACTTAGACCAAATGACTTTAAATATCTTATTCATACATTTTCCTTCTTTAAATTACTAACCCTCAACTATATGAATGATATGTTCCATACTTCTCTCAGTCTGGAAATAATGAAAGCTACATAGCTTTACATTTATAAAACCTATCTTTTATTTTATCATAATTTATCTAATTTTCTCAATTTAAAAGTGTAATTTTTGGATATTTAATATTATCTCAATTATGCATAGAGTATACTCAAACACGCAGTATTATCATAATTCATTTATAATTCACCTTAATAAATTGCATATTATATGAATTTTTATACTTCTAATTGAGAATGCAAAAAATATTAGATTCCATTACAAAATATTACAAAATCAATCATCGTCTAAAAATATTCATAAATCATTCCTTATATACATTTTTATTGATAATTTTATTAATCATTAAACTATAATTTTCAGGCTATTTTATTTTTCAGATATAGCTTTAATAAACTATTTTGGTTTTCATACTAAAAAGAGCCCCCTCTTTCGAGGAAGGCTCTTTTCATTTTTACATATCCATTCAGATCGTATACATAGTTTTAACTATATATTCAATATGATTATGCTTTATTTGCCAACAATTGGTTAACTGCTGCTTTCAACGCATCAATTTCAGATTGTTGTTGTTCAAGCTTGGATTTGTACTCTTCATTTTGGGAACGCAAGTGACTTACTTCATCTTGCATTACGTAGATAGAGCTGATAGGACCAGCTTTATAACGTTCTGGAATCGCATCTTTTCTATCACGGCTACCACCAAATTTGTGAGTTACACCAGCATTAATCATATTATGGCTAGAACCAAGTGTAACACCAATATTGAACATAGTATCTTCAGTTTTGTAATGGGCAAGACCGATTGCACCAGCTGTTTCACCACGGTAGTTACCAATACCAGCCATGATTTGTGTTGGTTCCAATGGATCGTATTGGATTGGTTTCAACGCTGCCATAGCTGCCGCATGAGCACCAACACGTTGTGTTTCAACGCCTACGCGATTAATAGCTTCTTGTAAGCCTGCTTGTGCGCCTTTCAATTGGCTAACGTTTACTGCATCTGTATCAGCTGTACCAGGTGCTACGCCATGAATTTGGTTACCACCATTGTTCAAGCCATCTACAGTAAGAGATACAGGGCTAGCTGCAGCATTTGCAGGATTAATAGTCATGCCTGCACCATTAACTGTTGTAGCGTTACCAGCTGCATCTTTTACAGTTGTACCAGCAGGAGTGATCTTAGTAGATGGACCATTTTCATCCCCTACAGTTACACTGTTAAGACCTTTCACGTCTTTAGCTAGGCTATATGTGAAAGTAGTACCGTCTTGTTTAACTTCAAGATTATCACCAGCTTGGAATTTAACAGTATCGCCGCCTTGTACTTTTTCAACAGTACCGCCAGCTGCAGTTACATTCCATGCAGATAGATCTTTAACTTGTTGTTTACCAGCAGGTGTTAAGTTGCTCAAGTCTTGATTTGCTGCATTATCGATTTTTGCTTTTGTTGCATCATCGATCTTAACAGTTACGTCCTCACCATTAGCAACAGTTGTTAAACCATTTTCACCTTTAATATTGAATTTCACATCGCCTGTGCTCAAGGATTTTTCATCAGTAGAACCTGTGTTACCACCTAAGGAAATCTTACGACCGATAGCTTCTGTGTTTTTATCGATTTGAGCTTTGTTTTTCGCAATATTATCAGCATTTTTACCAATGTTAGTTTTATTTTCCGCTACTTGATCATCAACTGCTTTTAATTGATCTTCAGTTGCTGCACGACCAGATACAGGTTGTGTTTGACCTGGAACCCAAGTTTTATTAGTCAAGCCAGTTACTTCTGGAGTTTCTACACCATCAGTTGCTTTTACTTTAGGTGCTGTAATTGTTTGATTTGCAGTTACAGTATCGAATGTTACATCTTTCTTTGTGGCAATTGTGAAGTCTTTACCATTTTGAGTAATGGAGATGTTATCACCATCGATGAACTTAACTGTGTTACCACCTTCAACTTTTTCAGCAGTACCATTATTAGCCACTACATTCCATGCAGATAAATCTTTAACTTGTTGTTTACCCGCATCAGTTAAGTTGCTCAAATCAGTGTTTGCTGCATTGTTGATTTTGTTTGCAGTAGCATCATCTAATTTAACAGTTACATCATCGCCATTAGCTTCAGTAACAATACCATTTTGACCTTTAATATTGAATTTCACATCACCTGTGCTCAAAGATTTTTCAGCTGTATCACCATTATCACTACCTAAGGAAATCTTACGAGCGATTGCTGTTGTATTTTTGTCAATATTATCCTTATTTGTTTTAATATCGCCAGCATTTTTAGTGATGTTAGCTTTATTTGCTGCTACTTGATCATCAACTGCTTTCAATTGATCTTCAGTAGCTGCACGACCACTTACA
>OGJN01000609.1_pt1 | contig 23306 bp, 20 predicted proteins | sample 1572221 | NCBI WGS metagenome assembly OGJN01 (sample SAMEA2582148, study PRJEB24529) | metagenome | biome: Human gut stool | place: China | collected 2011 | reverse complement strand
GGCAAAATTTTTTACACTTCTATTACTTCTTTATCGCACATAAGTAAAGTATCAAGAGTTGTAATCAGTACATTCTTAGGATTTAGATGAAAAATAGGATTTACTATGATATGATTAGTTAAGAATTATATTTAATACGAAAGAGGAATGACATATTATTATGGAATTTTTCAGTTTGTTTTCAACAGTATTTTTTAATATAGCAATTACCTTTGGCCTGTTATTACTTATATACTTGTTTTTCTTTTCGGGCATTAGAGCACGTAAGGACCTGAAACCGGTTAAGTACATTTCCTACAAAAAGGATCATTTTCAGGAGAATTTTGAATTTACCTGTGAGTTTTGCGGATCCAAGGTATCTTCTGCGGATGAAAAATGTCCAACCTGTGGCGGTAATTTTGGAAAGAACAAGGAGTATCAGTTAAAGAAACGGGCCATGCATCAAAGGTATTTAGAGTATATGAAATCCCAAGAAGAAGCCATTACACAGGAAACGGAATATATAAGTACTACAATGCAGGCAATTCAAAAATATAAGCTGATACGTCATAAATACTACAATTTTGAAATCGGCGAGCCTCCGGTTTATAAACCTGCAAGTGATTATGAATTTACCTGTGAATACTGTGATAATAAGATAAGGGGAAAAAGCACAGACGAAAAGGGGTGTAGTAATTGTGGGGCTTCTTATAAAGAAAACCTGGAATTATTGGTACGCGAAGAGGAAGACCGTCTGGAAAAACGCCATTATGACGAATATATGAAACTGAAGGATCTGGAGTGGGAGCAGAATATCAGGAATGAGCGAAGAGATGCAAACATTGATGAAAAGTATGGGACACCTATCCGATTTATGGAGAAAAATGCAAAGGTTATTGCGCTGGTCATTTTGCTTGGGCTTATGATGATTTCCGTGGGAATAACAGTTTTGATTTTAAAGTTTAGGTAAAACAGGATGAGTATATCTGACGTGAAGGGAGATCACATGGACATTCTATTTAAAAACGATGATTTTGTATTTTCCTACAGGGTTGGCGGTATATTGATCCATAATGAAAAGATCCTGTTGCAACGTCCGAAAAATGATGACTATGCTATCATCGGCGGGCATGTTGCGGCTATGGAGACCAGCATGGAAACGCTGAAACGGGAGTTTGAAGAAGAACTTCACGCTGAAATAGAGGTAGATAATCTGTTGGCTATAGGCGAAATTTATTTTCCATGGGGAAAGAGACCCTGCCACCAGATCTGCTTATATTATAATGTTCATTTACTGGACGATAGTATTCCTATGGATGGGGTGTTTCATGGATATGATGAATTGGATCATGAGAGAATCAATCTGGATTTCTGCTGGATTCCGCTGGAGGAACTAAGGAAGGACACGAAGGTATATCCATTGGAACTGATACCTTACATACTTGAGCAGAGAAAAGAAACGGTACATTTTGTTTCAAGGCAGATTTAATTGAGAGGGCAAGGAAAGAAAATGCTGGAAGTAAAATTTTATGACTCAGTGGATGATTCCCTGTTGAAGTTTGCGGTGATCGTCTCACAGAGCAATGACAAATGGGTATTTTGCAAGCATAAAGAAAGAGACACCTATGAAGTTCCGGGTGGACATAGAGAAGCCGGTGAAAGCATTCTTGAAACGGCGAAAAGAGAATTGCAGGAAGAAACCGGTGCAATCAGGTTCGATATGAAGCCCCTGTGTGTATACTCTGTAACCGGGAAGACCAGAGTAAATGATACGGGAGAAGAATCCTTTGGGCTGCTTTGCTATGCGGAGATAACAGAATTTGCGACAGAACTGCATAGCGAGATGGAGAAGATAGTACTCTTGGGCGAACTGCCGGAGGAGTGGACGTATCCGTTGATACAGCCGAAATTGATAGAGAAGTATTTGCAGATGAAAAATACTATTGATTTTCGCCTGCGTGCTTGATAGAATGTGGGTGTAATGAAAGTTTACCGCTGACCGATATGCGGGATATAAATGGTTGGGTCGAAAGTGTAGTCCTTCGCCGTGAGGCGGGGGACTTTTTATATTGAAGTATATAAAGAAATTCCTGTTAAAGTTATACCTTGAATTAAGATAATCAAGTGAATTATAATGACTTTAGTTAAAAAATAAATTTTGCTACATTTAGGAGGTCCCCATGCTATTTATAGAATACCCCAAATGTTCCACCTGTCAAAAGGCAAAAAAGTGGCTGGAGGAACATAATATCACCTATACAGATCGTCACATTGTAGAGGACAACCCCACCTACGAAGAATTAAAAGAATGGCAGAGCAGAAGTGGGCTGCCGTTAAAGAAATTCTTCAATACCAGTGGGTTGTTATATAAGAACATGCAGTTGAAGGACAAGCTTCCGAACATGACGGAAGAGGAACAACTTCGGCTGCTGGCCACGGACGGAATGCTGGTAAAGCGGCCGTTTGTCGTGGACGGGGATCTGGTGTTGACCGGATTCCGGGAAGCAGAATGGAAGGAAAAATTAATTTAGTACAAGGAGGACGAATATGAGCAGAGTAAATTTTGGAGCAAAGCCGGTAATGTATCCCATGCCGGTGCTGATCATTGCAACTTATGACGAAAATGGAGTACCCGATGCCATGAACGCAGCATGGGGAATCATTACGGACATGAATGAGATCTCCATCAGTATGTCAGAGCATAAGACCACGGAGAATCTGGCAAAGACCGGAGCATTTACCGTAAGTATCGGAACCGAAGATACCGTGGTAGCCTGCGACTATGTGGGCGTGGAATCTGCGAAGAAAGTACCTGATAAATTCTCAAAGTCCGGTTTCCATGCAGCCAAGAGTGATTTTGTCAATGCACCGTTGATCGATGAACTTCCCATGGCGCTGGAATGTAAGGTGAAAAGTTTTGAAGACGGCATTCTGGTGGGCGATATCGTCAACGTCAATGCGGACGAAAGCATCCTGACGGATGGCAAGATCGATCCGAAGAAATTGAAGCCAATCAGCTATGATCCTGTGAATAATACTTATCTTGCAATGGGAGATAAAGTAGGAAATGCTTTTAAAGACGGTTTGAAATTGAAATAGTAAGATCAAAGAACGCAGGAGGTTTAACCCTCCTGCGTTCCCATCTCATCAGTGGTAGAGCGTATATGTTCTACTGCCGTTTTTACTTGTTCTGCGCAATCCAGGTTGTTCTGGCTCATGGTGTGCACCTGTTCGGCATTAGCTGTGACTTCTTCGGTTACAGCGGACAGATGGGAGATGTTCTCCATAATCTTATTATTGGATTCTGACAATCCCAGAATGTGGTGATTTACTTCCTCCACCTGGGAAGCCAGTGCTTCCATATTTTTGTTCAGCTGTTCGAAAGTCTCGGAAGCAGCCAGGATCTTTTCGCCCTGCTGTTCGGTAGCTTCAATGGAACCGTTGATAGTGTTGACTACCATGTTGGCATTGACATTCAGCTCGTTGGTAATCTTGGTGATCTCTTCAGTAAAACTCTTGGTCTGCTCTGCGAGCTGACGGATCTGCTGTGCTACAACGGCGAAACCACGTCCGGCTTCACCGGCACGGGCACTTTCGATGGAAGCGTTCAGGGCTAAAAGATTTGTCTGACCGGAGATTGCCATGATGCTTCCGGCGATAGTTTCCACCTCTTTTGTCTTTTCCTGTAATTTTGCCATGGCGTCAGTGACGGAATGGTTGGTATCCTTGATCATGGCGGACTGCTGTTTTAAGGATTCCATAGCAGCCATGTTCTTACGGATGCTTTCGTTAGAATCCTCAGCAATCTGAACCATTTGCTCGGAGATATGACTGGTCTGCTCGATAGCATTCTGAATCGTACCGGTCATCTGGCTCTGCTCTTCGATGCTGGTGGCAGTCATATTGGTGGCAGAGGAAATCTCCTGCATACTGTTGGCTACAGATTCCGTAGTTTGTACCAGCTGGTCCATAAGATCTGTGGTTTTGGTGGTTTCCTGATGTACGGTCTTGGATACGTCCAGAACATTATCCAGTACTTCTTTTACACGGTTATGTTCTTCCCGGGAAGAACCGATGGCATCATTGTTAAATAATATAGCAATCTTACCGGTTTCCAAAATAATGATTCCAATCAGGAATACCAGCAGGGTAGAGCAGACGGCATTCACATTCTGACCGTAGATTCCCTTCGTAGCCTGAACGATCATGACGATCAGGTAGAGCACGAATAATCCCACAGCGGTTTTCTTCAGAGATTTTTTCTCATAATAAGGAATCTGTAATATGAAAATGGCGATCAGCGCATAGTGAATGAAACTTGCATCTGTCTGTAAACCGACTAACAGATACTCAATGCCGATCTCGATGGTAGCGAAGACTTTTAATAGTCGTGTCGCCTTATTTCGAAGGTGTGTTACGACATTTACCACACAGAAAACGGCGATCAGAATGGTATTTGCGTATGTAACAATGGGTGCAATGTTGTGATTTGCCAGTTTTAACCACAGATAAAACAGGAACACGATCGCCAAAAGCGAAGTAGCGATAATATAGAACCGGTTCATTCTGATATTGCGTTCCGCGGTATCCGTATAACGATATTTATTATTTTCTTTTATATTCATATTCATAAGTTCCCTCCCTATTTTTATTGATGCTGTTTTAAGTTTAACTGCTTTCGTCAATTTTTTCTACATTTTTATTCCATTTTTGAAAATTTTTTTGAAAAAAATCATGGAAATAAAAAATGCAAATTGATACTGATTTTCAATACCAAATGCGCTATAATACTTCTGTTACAGCACAGAACATTAAGATGTTGAGATACGAAAGGATACAGAAGTGTTATGACACTGAAAGAATTGGAAATCGGTAAAAGCGCCGTGATCGAAACCGTCGGTGGTTCCGGAGAACTCAGACAGCATTTTCTGGATATGGGCATGATTCCGGGGGCAGAGGTGACGGTGGTAAAGCTGGCTCCGATGGGGGATCCCATGGAATTGCAGGTGCACGGCTATGAGCTTACGCTGCGGCTGGCGGAAGCGGATCAGATCGAGATCGCACCCATATCGAAGAGAACAAGAGAACATAAAGGGTTGGACCGGGTGACGGATGCGGAGCACCCGGGATTAGGTGAGGATGGAAAATACCATTCGAAAAAAGATGAGAATCCTTTGCCGGAGGGAACGACATTAACGTTTGCCTTGGCGGGAAATCAGAACTGCGGCAAGACGACACTGTTCAATCAGCTCACCGGCTCGAATCAGCATGTGGGAAATTTCCCCGGAGTTACCGTAGACCGTAAGGACGGTTCCATCAAAGGGTATCCGGATACTTTGGTGACAGACCTGCCCGGTATTTATTCCATGTCCCCTTATAGTAGTGAAGAGATCGTATCCCGTAATTTTATCCTGTATGAGAAACCCAGAGCTATCATTAATATCGTGGATGCGACGAATATCGAGCGTAATCTGTATCTGACCATGCAGTTGTTGGAAATGAACATTCCCATGGTCGTAGCCCTGAACATGATGGATGAAGTCACCGGCAATCACGGCTCCATCGATGTAAATGCCATGGAAGCGTTCCTGGGAGTACCCGTAATCCCCATTTCCGCTGCGAAAAACGAAGGCGTGGATGAACTGATCCGTCATGCAGTCCATGTGGCAAAATATCAGGAACGGCCGCTGCGGCAGGATTTCTGCGATAAAAACGATCATGACGGTTCCGTACACCGCTGCATCCATGCAGTATGCCATCTGATCGAGGATCATGCGGAGGCTGCGAAGCTGCCCCTGCGTTTTGCTGCCAACAAAGCCATTGAAGGAGACCATCTGATCCTGGAGAAGCTGCAGCTGGATGAAAATGAAAAAGAAATGCTGGAGCACATTGTCTGCCAGATGGAGGCGGAGCGTGGCGTGGACAGAAGTGCAGCCATTGCTGATATGCGTTTTGATTTTATCGAGAGATTATGTGAGCAGACAGTAGTAAAACCTAAAGAAAGTAAGGAACGGATCCGAAGTGAGAAGATCGACCGGATCCTCACCGGAAAATATACGGCAATTCCCTGTTTTATCCTGATCATGGTGCTGGTGTTCTATCTGACGTTCAATGTCATCGGAGCATGGCTCCAGGGACTGCTGGAACTGGGAATCGGAAAATTGACGGAGATCACCGATGCGGCATTGACGGCAGCTCATGTCAACAGTGCGGTCCAAAGCCTTGTAATAGACGGTATCTTTACCGGTGTAGGCAGTGTACTGAGCTTTCTGCCCATCGTGGTCACTCTGTTTTTCTTCCTATCTCTGATGGAGGACAGCGGCTATATTGCCCGTGTGGCGTTTGTGATGGATAAGCTGCTGAGAAAAATCGGTCTGTCCGGACGAAGTATTGTGCCGATGCTGATTGGTTTCGGATGTACGGTACCGGCAGTCATGGCCACGAGAACACTGACCAGTGAGAGAGACCGTAAGATGACGATCCTGCTGACACCGTTTATGAGCTGCTCTGCAAAATTACCGATTTATTCGTTCTTCGTGAGCGTATTTTTCCCGGGAAAGGGTGGACTGATCATGTCAGCCCTGTATCTGCTGGGGATCGTGATTGGTATTCTGGTTGCATTTCTATATCGTGGAACTTTGTTCAAAGGCGAGCCAGTGCCGTTCGTAATGGAACTGCCTAATTATCGTCTGCCCGGAGCGAAAAATGTAGGACAGTTGTTGTGGGAAAAGGCGAAAGATTTTTTACAGAAGGCATTTACTGTGATCTTCATTGCAACGATTGTAGTATGGTTTTTACAGAGTTTTGATCTGAAACTGAATCTGGTAGAGAATTCAGCCAACAGTATGCTGGCAATGCTATCAGGTCTGTTGGTTCCGGTGTTCCGGCCACTGGGATTGGGAGACTGGCGGATCTGTACCTCTCTGATCAGTGGATTCATGGCAAAAGAAAGTGTGGTAGCAACCCTGGAAGTATTGTTCGGCAGCAGTATTGCCACGGTACTTACCCCGTTGGCAGCCGCTACATTACTGGTATTCAGCCTGCTGTATACGCCCTGCGTGGCAGCTATCGCTTCTGTACGCAGAGAACTGGGTGGAAAATGGGCCATTGCCGTGGTACTCTGGCAGTGTTTCGTGGCATGGGTGGCAGCCTTTTTGGTACATGGAATCGGAATGCTTCTGGGATGAAGATTCCTCGATAAGCGAATATTGGATAGAAGTGTGGGAGTGCGCAGCACGAAACAATTCGTAGGAATTAAAGGTGGGGCTTTTGCCCCCGACATCCATATATAATAGAAAACCTGCAGGGGATTATTCCTCCTGCAGGTATTTTATTACGCATTTCAATTCCGGTGAGATCCATTTGTTCCTATGATATAAAAGCTGCCGCCAGATATCCGGATGAATCTCTGTCATGGGGAGACTGACGAGATTTCCTTTTGCCAGATCCTCTGCAATCACGAACTCCGGCAGATAGGAGATACCGAGACCCTGACACAGAAGATTGCGGATCAGCTGGGTATCGCCCACCTCCATGATGGGCATTGTCTCCTTACCGTTTTGGGAGAGCAGATCATCCAGAGCCGCCCGATAACTCATGTTTTTCTCTGTCAGGATCAGCGGATATTCCAAAATCTGTTCCAGGGTGATCTGAGTCTGTCCGGCTAAGGGGTGACTGGCACCGGTGACAAAATGAATATCCACGGGAGCTTCGAAAGCGGTCACATAATTGTGATTAAAAATACGGCGGTCCAGCGTGTATACAATGTCCACCTGATTCTGCCCCAGCATCTGGAACATTTCATCGGTGCTGGTAGCGATGATCTTCAACCGGATTCCGGGATATTTTTCATGAAAATCCTTAAAACGGCTGTGAAATTCCCAGCTGGCCAGGGACTCTGCAATGGCGATCCGCACCAGACCCTCCGGGGCGGTATTACCGCTGATGTGGGTGGCTTCCGCAGCAAGCCGCAGAATCTGCTGGGCCAGGGGCAGCAGCTTTTCTCCTTCATTGGTCAGGGTTACGGTATGCCCGATCCGTTCAAACAGAGGGATGGACAGCTCCTTTTCCAATTGTTTGATCTGAAAGGATACGGTGGACTGGGTATAACCCAGACGCCCGGCCGCCAGCGTAAAGCTCTTCAGTTCGTTCACCATAACAAAGGTTTCCAGATTTTTGACATCCATAAAATAATTGCACCTTCTCGATTGAGTTATTCGATCAATATGATAAAAATAATTCGTTTTTCAAATATTTATGAAAATTATATAATGAGAAAATAAGGCTGTCAATGTGAAAAGATGGCGAAAATATGGGAAAACAGCAAAAATATATGTCGTATCCCATGTTTAGAATAAGTAGTTTTGGGAAGGATCATGGGTATGGAAAACAGAGAAAGACTGGGGAGTCGTTTGGGATTTATCATGCTGTCGGCGGGGTGCGCCATCGGCTGCGGAAATGTGTGGAAATTCCCGTGGATGTGCGGGCAGAACGGTGGCGGAAGCTTCATGCTGATCTACGTGATCTGCCTGATTGTGCTTGGCCTGCCTACCATGATCATGGAATTCTCCGTGGGGCGTGCGGCGCAGACGAGTCCACTTTATATGTATCGGAAATTATCCGGCGGCAGGGGCAAATGGAATCTGTGGGGCATCGTCTGTCTCATCGGAAACATTGCGCTGATCGCTTTCTATGCGGTGGTGTCCGGATGGATCCTCTATTATTTTGTAAAATTTCTGACAGGGCAGAATCAGGATTTCGGATTTGAAAAAATGATCACGACGCCCTCGGTGAATGTGACATATCTGTTGTTCACCTTACTGATCGCTTTTGTCATTTTAAGCTTCCATCTGCAGGGTGGGCTGGAACGTATTACCAAATATATGATGTCAGCCTTGATCGTGCTGATGTTGGTGCTGGCGGTGCACAGCTTTACACTTCCGGGAGCAGGAGAGGGATTGAGCTTCTATCTGATCCCTCATTTTTCCAAAATCACAGGTTCTGTGGTGGTGGGCGCCATGAATCAGGCATTTTTCACCTTGTCCGTGGGAATGGGCGGTATGGCGATCTTCGGAAGTTATATCGGCAAGGACCGTTCTCTCATGGGAGAGTCTATCCATATTATTATCCTGGATACACTGGTGGCAGTGATTGCCGGTATCATTATATTTCCGGCATGCTTTACTTATGATGTGGAAGTGACGGCGGGTCCCAGCCTTCTGTTCGATACTATGGCGACAGTATTTAACAACATGGCAGGCGGCAGATGGTGGGGAACCTTATTTTTCCTGTTCATGGTGTTCGCAGCCATGTCCACAGTGCTGGGCGTGTGTGAAAATATTCTGGCCATGGTCCGGGAACTGACCGGATGGTCCAGACCGGTAGGATGTATCGTCTGCGGTGTGGGAACGTTTCTGTTGGCATTGACAACGGCGTTGGGCTTCAGCGTGATCCATTTTCAACCCTTTGCGGCGGGAACGACCTGGCTGGACTTCTGGGATTTCCTGGTGTCGAATAACATCATGCCTATAGGTTCGATCTTGCTGGCGGTATTTTGCTGTTATAAGGTCGGCTGGGGCTGGGACAAATTCCTGGAGGAAGCCAATGCCGGCAAAGGCTTAAAGGTGCAGCCGTGGATGAAGCCGGTGTTCAAATATTTTGTGCCGGCGGCGGTGTTGTTCATTTATGTGTACGGAATAGTGAATTTTGCGTGGAAATAGGAGAAATGAGATCAAGATAGGAAGAGACAAACGACGGTGGGGTGAGAACTCTGCCGTTTTTGTGTATAGGATGAGCAGGGAAGCGGTTGCACCGAGACTCAAAATTGGGTAGTATGTAATTATTCAGAGGTGGTTTTGTGAATAGTTATGGCAGTATAAAGAATAGAAGCAGGAGACATCTATGACAGAGCAGGAGATCCGGACGATATTGAACAGACAAAGAGAATATTTTGCTACGGGAGCCACACTTTCCCGGAAATTTCGGGCAGAACAGCTGGGAAAATTAAAGGCCTCCCTGCAGCGCCATGAAGAGGAACTGAATGCTGCACTGCAACAGGATCTGGGAAAAAGCCGGATGGAGAGCTATATGTGCGAGATCGGACTGACGCTCTCGGAGCTGACCTGGATGCAGAAACATCTGCGGGGGCTGATGCAGGAAAAGAGAGTGCCGACACCGCTGTCACAGTTCGCAGCGATAAGCTTTCGCTCTCCGTCACCCTATGGCACCGTGCTGATCATGAGCCCCTGGAATTACCCGGTGTTACTGACGCTGGATCCGCTGATCGATGCCATAGCTGCCGGAAATACGGCGGTGGTGAAGCCCAGTGCATATGCTCCGGCGACGGCAGCTGTGCTGAAAAATATTCTGGAAGAATGTTTTCCGATAGAATACGTGGCTGTGATCACCGGCGGCAGAACGGAGAATCAGGCATTATTGCAGCAGCGGTTTGATATGATATTTTTCACCGGAGGCAAGACCGTGGGACGGGAGGTGCTTAGAAGCGCTGCGGAATATTTGACCCCGGTGACGCTGGAGCTGGGCGGGAAAAGTCCCTGCATCGTGGATGCTACGGCGAAGCTTCCGTTGGCGGCGAGGAGGATCGTATTCGGAAAATATCTAAACTGCGGGCAGACCTGTGTGGCACCAGATTATGTGTTGTGTGATGTTAGGATCCGCGACCGATTGGTGGAAGCTATCCGGGCGGAGATCTCGAGACAGTTTGGTGCGGATCCCCTGCAAAATCCGGATTATGGAAAAATCATCAACGAAAAGCATTTTCACAGACTGCTGGGGCTGATGGATGCGGAAAAGACCGTCTGCGGCGGGCAGTATGACGAAAAGACTTTGCGGATTGCTCCCACAGTGATGACGGATGTGACCTGGGAAGATGCCGTGATGGGAGAAGAAATCTTCGGACCGATCCTGCCGGTGCTGACGTATAATGCACATGATGCAGAGAAAGGTGTTGCACAAAATGATTTTTGCAGGGATGCTTCCGGGACGCATGCAGCCACGGGAGACTTTGTGGATTGGGCGATCCGCTGTGTGGAGGAACATCCTCATCCGCTGGCACTGTATTTCTTCAGTGAAGATAAAAAAGCCCAGAGACGGATCTTGGATCACTGCCATTTTGGCGGCGGTTGCATCAACGACACCATCATCCACCTAGCCACCAGCGCCATGCCCTTCGGCGGCGTGGGCGAGAGCGGCATGGGCGGCTACCATGGACGCGCCGGATTCGAGACTTTCAGCCATTATAGAAGTATTGTGGATAAAAAGACATGGACGGATCTGCCGATACGGTACCAGAGGTATGATGAGATGAAAGAGAAGATGTTACGGAGATTTTTGAAGTAACGTCATCCTAAAATAGAAGTTATGTCCTGAAAAGTGTAAGATAACATTGGATTACGTCCTGAAAAGTGTAGCGTATAGTTCATATTACGTCCTGAAAAATGTAATGGCAGGGTATTTGTGGGAAATAATATCGAAATCGAGAAGGAAAGAAGGTAATCACATGAACTTTAACAAACAAAAATGCATTACGGCAGTGATTTTGCTGTTGGTCGCTATTCTATCCATAACCGTTATCGGAAAATACGCCTCCGCCCCGGAAAATCACCAGAAAACCATAGCCTCTCTGGATGAGAAAAAACAGACGGTCATGGAGCTGACGGCGGCATCCACGGTGACTTCGGCGCTGATCACCCTGCTTCCGGGAGACACGGCAACGCCCATTGCGGAGAAAATGGCGGATGTCAGCGGGTATCTGCTGGTGGTTCTCTGCGCCATTTATCTTGAAAAATATCTAGTGACGATTACCGGATATGTGGCATTTACCTACCTGATTCCGATTGCCTGTGGCTTGTGGATATTCAACCTGATTTTTGCAAATGCCACCTTGCGAAAACTGGCAACAAAACTGGTGGTGTTTGGCTTGGCAATCTCCTTCGTGGTTCCGGCCAGTGTAAAGATTTCTGACCTTATCGGAGACACCTATCAGGCCCAGATCGAAGCTACCATTGAGGATGCCAGGAACACACAGAATATACTGGAAAACAGTGGCGTGGCGGATGATGACGATGACACTAATGCGACGGAAACACCTGGAATCGGAACAACAGAAGTTCCTGGAACTGTTACAGGTAACGTGCAGGAGAAGGAAAGCAATAACTCAGGATCTGTCTCAAACATTTTCGACTGGGCAAAAGACGCTATTTCCGGCGCTAAAGATTCAGTGACAAATGTTGTGGAAAACGTGACGGTTTCTACCGAAGAACTGGTGCAGAAAGTGGAGAATTCCTTAAATCATTTTATTGAGGCAGTGGCTGTGATGATCATTACTTCCTGCGTGATCCCGATGCTGGTGCTGTTACTGTTCTTCTGGATGGTGAAGATTGTGTTGGATGTGGACCTGAGTGGAGCGAAGATCAAGGGGATGCTGCCGGAGCGGAGGGAATAGATTGTAGAAAAGAGGGGAAGAACATGAAATACCTTGCACACATTGATGGGGACAGAGAGCAATCAGTAAAAGAACATTTACAGGGAACCGCAGAGCTTGCAGAAAAATTTGCTGCAAAATTCAGGAAAGCGGACTGGGGATATTGTTGTGGGATGTTACATGACATTGGAAAATATTCCGCGGAATTTCAAAAGAAGATCAAAGAAAATCTGGATATCTGGGTGGATCATTCCACTGCCGGGGCGAAGGTCTGCGAAAATTTAGATGGCTGCTATTGGCTTCTGACTTACTGCATAGCAGGGCATCATGCAGGGTTGCCGGATCTGGGACGAGAGGGATTGCCGTCCTCTTTGCTGGGGAGACTTAAGAAAAGGTTGTGCGATTACAGTGCGTATGAAAAGGAAATAGAAATCCCTCAAATTACCACACCACCCATTGCCATGAATCCGGAAAAGGATCCAAACTTTGCGCTGAGTGTATTTATTCGCATGCTGTATTCCTGCCTGGTGGATGCCGATTTTCTGGATACAGAACAGTTTATGAACAACGGAACGGTTCAAAGGGATTCCGGAGAGAACATGGATGTTCTTTTGGAAAAATTGCAAAATTACATAGCAAAATGGCTTATAAATCGGAATGATACTACGATTGATGGAAGACGATCTGAAATTCTCCGGAACTGTCTGGAAATGGGAAAGTCCTCCAAAGGATTGTTTCAGCTTACGGTACCCACCGGTGGTGGCAAAACTGTGGCTTCTCTGGCATTTGCGTTGCAGCATGCGGTGGAGAACCATATGGACCGTGTGATTTATGTGATTCCCTATACCAGTATTATCGAGCAGAATGCGCAGGTGTTCAGGGAAATCCTGGGTAGTGAAAATGTGTTGGAAAATCACAGCAATGTAGACTATGAGAGCTCGGAAGAGTTCAAACCCATGCAGTTGGCGGCGGAAAACTGGGATAAACCGGTGGTGGTTACCACAAATGTCCAGTTTTTTGAATCCCTGTATGCCAATAAGTCCTCCAAATGCAGGAAATTACATAATATAGTAAACAGTGTCATCATATTCGATGAAGCGCAGATGCTTCCTGCGAATTATTTGAAACCGTGCATGGCAATGATAGAGGAACTGTTGCAACAATATGGCACGAGTATCGTGCTGTGTACGGCGACACAACCGGCATTACAGCAGTTTCTGCCTGAAAAGTATGTTGCCCGGGAATTATGCCCACGGAGAGAGGAACAATTTCGATTTTTTGAAAGGGTAACCTATCAGAATATTGATACCATCACGGAAGAGGAAATGGCGGAGAAACTACAGCAGGAGTGGCATGCACTGTGTATCGTGAACACGCGAAAAAGAGCACAGCGGCTTTACGAACGGCTGCAGGGAGAGGGCGTTTATCATTTATCAACCACCATGTATCCGGCGCATAGAAGACGAGTGCTTGCGGAGATTAGAGAACGTTTGGATGACAAAAAAGGAAAAAAATGTATCGTCATTTCGACCAGTCTCGTGGAAGCCGGAGTGGATCTGGATTTTACTTCGGTATATCGGGAACTAGCCGGTGTGGATTCCATTATTCAGGCAGCAGGACGTTGTAATCGAAATGATAAAAGAGGAAAGGAAGAGAGCATTGTCCGCATCTTCCAGTGGGAAGACAAGGAAAGGGTATCCGGACAGCGGCAGCAGATCGACACGACGAAAAATCTGCTGGCGGAGGGCAGAGATATTACTGCACTGGATAATATCACAGAATATTTTCGGAGACTATATCGCATCAAGGGCGAAAGCCTGGATATAAAGAAAATATTGGACAAGTTCAAGGACGGAAATTATCAATTTGCAACAGTAGCCGGAGAATTTAATCTGATTGAGGAAAATACAGTTACGGTATATATCAACAGAGAACCGGAAGCGGAGGCTCTTTTGCAGGAAATTCGGCAGCAGGGACTGACAAAGAGCCGTATGCGAAAAGCAGGGCAATATTGTGTAAGTGTTCGGAAAAAAGGGGAATATGAGAAACGGAATATGTTGTTTGAAGAAATGCGTGATGCGGGGATGGTAGAAGCGGTAGACCCGGATGCGCAGGATTTTTATGTGCTGACGCAGGAGGAACAATACCGGGAAGACACCGGATTGAAACTGGAAGTGGAATTGGGCGGAATGATGATGGTTTAATATTGCAGGAAATGGAAGTGGCGGTACACGATGGAAAAGTGTACCGCTACTCTTGTAAGTTAATGAAAATTACAATTATTTCAATCCACAGGATATACCTGACATTGAAAGTATAACATATAATTCAAAAAAATCTAATAGTTTTAGCGATAATTTCAATTGAAATTATCATTACGAATAAAAATAAGCATTGCAAATATATTAGACTTGTAGTATAGTGAATTTGTCAGATAAATACAGATAAACTAAAATATTGTCATATCATATCTGCGAAAAGACAGTATTTTACAAAGGGGGTATTATTGTCAGACAGAAAATAGTACTACAAAGGAACAGTAAACGGGAACAGCGCTTTAATTGTGGAAAGAAGGTGGAATAAATGGGAGTCGGAGTAAAAGTAAATGTATGGGGAGACTATGCATTGTTTTCGAGACCCGAACTCAAAGTTGAACGCTACAGCTATGACATCATCACGCCCTCAGCGGCACGCGGTATTTTGGAAGCCATTTACTGGCATCCGGGAATGCGGTGGATCATCGACAAAATCTATGTCAAAAACCCTATCCAATTTACAAGTGTACGACGAAATGAAGTAAAAAGCAAGATCCTGGCAAGCAATGTATTGCAGGCATACAACGGTGCAGACAAAACATTGTATATTAGTACGAAGGAGGACATTGTACAGAGAGCATCACAGCTGCTCTGCAATGTAAGCTACACCATCGAAGCTCATTTTGAAATGACAGAGAAAGCCAACGCTTCTGATAATCCCGGAAAATTTAAGGACATTATCATGAGACGGCTGCGTAAAGGAGAATTTTATTATATGCCATACTTCGGTTGTAGAGAATTCTCGGCGCATTTTGCTCTCTGCGAGGAAGAAGAAATTCATACCGCCTATGATGTAGTAGAAGAAAAAGATCTTGGCATCATGCTGTTTGACATGGATTACAGTGATCCGGAAAATATCCAGCCTATGTTTTTCCGGGCAATAATGCGTCACGGCGTGGTGGATCTGAGAGATTGCGAGGTGCTGCGATGATACTACAGGCACTGGTAAAATACTATGAAAATCTGGCAGAACAGGGGAAAGTATCCAGGTTGGGATGGTGCCATGCGAAAGTGTCCTATGAAATCAATTTGTCTTCGGAGGGGGATATCATAGGTATTACTTCCCGAAAAATAGCGGATATGCGTGGTAAGAAAGTAGTCTGGGTACCGGCAAATCTCGTCGTGCCGGAGATGGTGACCAGATCTTCCGGTGTGGCAGCTAATTTTCTGTGCGACAATTCCAAGTATATGCTGGGTATTGACGCAGATGGAACGAACTCACGTGTAGTGGATTGCTTCCAGGCGACGAAAGAAAAGCATGGACAGATTCTGCAATCTGCACAGGGAAAAACAGCCCGGGCAATTTTAGCCTATTTTGAAAAATGGGATCCGCAGAAAGCATCAGAACATCCTGTGATTCGGGAAAACTGGGAAGAATTGACAGAAGGCGGCAATCTTATTTTCTCTGTGGAAGGGCAGGAAGCACAGGAAGATCCGGAGATTCGAGACTGTTGGGAAAACTATCGGGCGCGGAATGGTGGAGAAGATAACGGCATTTGCCTGGTTACCGGTAAAAAAGCCGAGATATCACGAATCCATAAAGCAATCAAAGGGGTACCCGGGGCACAGTCCAGCGGAGCGGCGCTGGTATCATTCAATGCACTGTCATTTGAGTCTTATGGAAAGGAACAGAGTTATAATGCGCCGGTGGGAAAATATGCGGAATTTGCATATACCACGGCACTGAATTATCTGCTGTCCCAGCGGGATTACACCTTTTCCCTGGGGGATTCCATGATCGTGTACTGGGCAGAAAGCGGTAAAGAGCAGTATCAGAAGTGTTTTCTGAATATGTTTAAACCCACGAAAGATAATCAGAAAAAACTGAAGGACATTTTCGATAGCCTGAAAGAAGGCACCAGGGTTTACTTAGAAGATGCGGAGATGGATCCGAAACAGAATTTTTACATACTGGCGCTGGCACCAAATGCAGCACGATTGTCGGTCCGTTTTTTCTATGTAAATTCGTTTGGGAAAATCATACAGAATATAGCAGACCATTATGAGCGGCTCAAGATTGTAAAACCGGCATGGGAAGAACAGGATTATCTGGGGATTCGTGACATGCTGAATGAAACCGTGAATCAGAAATCAAAAGATAAGACACCGGTTCCGAACATGGCAGCCCTTGTATTGCAGGCGATTCTGTCGGGCGGACGATATCCGGCAAGTCTGTATACCTACACACTGATCCGCATTCGGGCAGAGTGCGGTAACGTGAACTGGAAACGTGCTGCTATCATCAAAGCATTTTTGATCAAAAATTATAATTGTATGAAAGGAGAAAATCTCATGGGATTGAACGAAGACCGCAATGATATAGCCTATGTATTGGGAAGATTGTTTTCCGTATTGGAAAGCATACAAAAAGAAGCAAACCCGACAATCACTACGACAATTCATGACCGCTACTTTAATTCCGCATGTGCTACGCCGGCAGTTATTTTCCCGGTGTTGCTCAAACTGAAAAACAGCCATATGAAAAAGTTGGAACGGGATAAAGGCGGAGCGAAAGTCTATTACGAAAAAGAAGTTGGGAAAATTATGGGCAAATTTGACGATTTCCCGAAACGCTTATCCCTGGAACAGCAGGGGCAGTTTGCACTTGGCTACTATCATCAACAGCAGGAAAAATATAAAAAAGGGGAGGACAAATAAATGAGTGAAGCTATTAAAAACAGATATGAGTTCGTAGTATTATTTGATGTGGAGAACGGTAATCCCAATGGAGATCCTGATGCGGGCAATATGCCAAGAGTCGATCCAGAGAGCGGACTGGGCTTGGTAACGGATGTCTGCCTGAAACGTAAGATCCGCAATTATGTCGAGACCGTAAAAGAGGATGCTCAGGGATATAAGATTTACATCAAAGAAGATGTACCCTTAAATCGCAGTGACAGAGAAGCCTGTGCGGATATGGGAATCACCGAAACGGATGATAAAAAGGTGACAGAGGAACTTAAAAAGTTAAAGAAAAATGATCCCGGTGTAGATCTTAAATTGAAGGATTATATGTGCCGGAATTTCTATGATATCCGTACGTTTGGTGCCGTAATGACTACTTTTGTAAAAGCATCGTTGAACTGCGGTCAGGTGAGAGGACCCGTGCAGATTGGATTTGCCAGAAGTATCGATCCGATCATCAGCCAAGAAGTAACTATCACCAGAGTTGCCATCACCACAGAAAAGGACGCGGAAAACAAGAATACGGAAATGGGTAGAAAGACCATCGTTCCTTATGGACTGTACCGGGCAGAAGGCTATATTTCCGCAAATCTGGCGCGGAAAGTAACCGGATTTTCCGAAGACGATTTGGAATTGCTATGGGAAGCAATTCTTAACATGTTCGAGGTAGACCATTCTGCAGCGAGAGGCAATATGGCAGTGCGGGAACTGATTGTATTCAAGCATAGCAAAGAACTGGGAGACTGCCCGGCTTATAAATTGTTCGATGCCGTAGAAGTAAAGAGAAACGAGGGCGTGGAATATCCCAGAAAATATCAGGACTATACGGTTACCGTTCACGAGGAACAGATTCCTGATTCCGTGGAAGTAAGAAGGATGAATTAATGGAATATGCAGAAGATGATTATCTCATGATATCAGGGATCCAGCATTTCAGATTCTGCAAAAGACAGTGGGCGCTGATCCATATAGAGCAACAGTGGGCTGAAAATGAACATACGGTAATCGGTGAATTAATGCATAAGAAAGCACATGATCCATATCTTACCGAAAAAAGAAGAGACACAATCATAGCGAGAGCATTACCCGTGGCGTCCAGAGAAATGGGCGTCACGGGTGAGTGTGATGTGGTGGAATTTCACAGATGTGAGGATGGAATCCGTCTGCATGGGCACAGGGGCAATTTTTCGGTATATCCGATCGAATACAAAAAGGGAAAACCGAAGATCACAGAGGAAGACAAATTACAATTAGCTGCGCAGGCAATGTGCCTGGAAGAAATGTTTTCCACACAGATTCCGGAAGGTGCACTGTTTTACGGAGAGACAAAACGGAGGGAAATCGTGGAGATCACGGAAGAACTTCGCAGCAAAGTGCGTGAGATGTTTCAAGAAATGCATCAATATTATGAACGGCGGTATACACCGAAAGTAAAGATGGGAAAGCACTGTACTTCCTGCTCTTTAAAGGAGATTTGCATGCCAAGACTTGCAAAAACCGGTTCTGTGAAAAACTATATGGATCAGGTACTTATGGAGGAAAACGTATGAAAAAATTATTGAATACGTTATATGTTACTTCCGAAAACAGTTATCTTGCTCTGGATGGTGAAAATATTGTAATTTATGATGACAAGAAAGAATTGGGCAGAGTTCCGCTGCATAATCTTGAGGGAATTGTATCATTCGGATATCGGGGAACCAGCCCGGCACTTATGGGTGCCTGTGCAGAACGAAATATTTCTCTGTGTTACATGACTCCCCAGGGAAAATTCCTGGCACGGGTCACCGGGAAAGTGCGGGGTAACGTGATTCTGCGGGAACAACAGTATGCCAGCAGCAAAGATGAACAGGTGGGATTGGAGATTGCTCAAAATTGTATCCTTGGAAAAGTACATAATGCCAGGTGGGTTCTGGAGCGGGCAGTCAGAGATCATAGTATGCAGATTGATGCAGAGCGGGTAAAAAAGGCATCTGAAATGCTGAAAAATTCTCTGATGTTGATTCAGAATAGCACATCCAGGGACGAACTCAGGGGATATGAAGGAGAGGCAGCCAGTATTTATTTTAGCGTGTTTGACGAATTGATTCTGCAGCAGAAAAAAGATTTTACATTTCAGGGCAGGAATAAGAGACCGCCTCTCGACAAAATGAATGCGATGCTGTCTTTTGTGTATACGTTGCTGACGAATACGGAGGCATCTGCACTGGAGTGTGTAGGACTGGATCCCTGTGTTGGATATCTACATACAGAACGCCCGGGCAGAGTATCTTTGGCATTGGACATGATGGAGGAACTGCGATCCGTGCTGGCAGATCGCTTTGTGTTGTCGTTGGTAAATAAACGGATGATCACAGCCAAGAATTTTACCCAAAAGGAAAACGGTGCGGTTCTCCTGGATGATGATGGACGAAGACTGATACTGACGGAGTGGCAGAATCGAAAAAAAGAAACCATAACACATCCCTATTTGCAGGAAAAGTTGGAATGGGGCATGGTACCCTATGTGCAGGCAATGCTGTTGGCGCGGTATCTACGTGGGGATCTGGACGGTTATCCTGCATTCCTGTGGAAGTGAGGTGCGATATGTTAGTATTGATCACATACGATGTCAACACAGAAAATGCGACCGGAAAAGCGAGATTACGCAAAGTGGCAAAACAATGCGTTAATTATGGCAGAAGAGTTCAGAATTCTGTGTTTGAATGTATTTTGGATAATGCTCAGAGCATTGCATTGAAGGCAACACTTGAGGATATTATTGATACAGAAAAGGACAGTCTTCGATTCTACTATCTGGGTAATAAATATCAGACCAAGATTGAACATATCGGGGTAGACAGAGGAATCGCCCCGGATCAGACACTGATTTTGTAACTGATGCGAAAGCCAAGCATACATAAAATGCCTGGGGGATTCGCACCTTATAAATTATGCGATTTATTGAAATAACATACAAAGATATTTTTAATTAAAATAATTTGTTGTTAAGATTAAATATTTTAGACAATTTTTGCTGAGAGAAAAGAGAACTTTTTGGCGAAAATTGCTGTCGCTCCCCTCGTGGGAGCGTGGATTGAAATATTCCGAGGTTGACGTTGCTGCGGTCTTTACCTTGTCGCTCCCCTCGTGGGAGCGTGGATTGAAATCAATATAAACACCCACATGGCCAGACTTCCACAGTCGCTCCCCTCGTGGGAGCGTGGATTGAAATATGTTGGAACTCCTTTTTATAGAATCTTTTGTCGTCGCTCCCCTCGTGGGAGCGTGGATTGAAATCGTCAATCATTGCTACGTTGCTAGCTGTCATAAATGGTCGCTCCCCTCGTGGGAGCGTGGATTGAAATAGCCGTTAAGCTTGTCTTCAATCGCCTTGAGAATGTCGCTCCCCTCGTGGGAGCGTGGATTGAAATTAACGACATATTAGTTAGCTTGTAACTACACCTAGTCGCTCCCCTCGTGGGAGCGTGGATTGAAATTTGCTTTTAAGTAGTCCAGAGCATCTACCGCCGCGTCGCTCCCCTCGTGGGAGCGTGGATTGAAATAACCGCTCACGCTTGTCATAGTTAGCATTAGCAAGTCGCTCCCCTCGTGGGAGCGTGGATTGAAATGTCTAATGCATCAAATATTTCTTTAGCGGCTGTGTCGCTCCCCTCGTGGGAGCGTGGATTGAAATCAGTACATATTGATCTGCGATACACTATACGGTGCACGTCGCTCCCCTCGTGGGAGCGTGGATTGAAATCGTCGTCTGCTTTTACTCGGTTATAAATGCCGTGTCGCTCCCCTCGTGGGAGCGTGGATTGAAATTAGGTTGTCATGCTCGTTGATTAATTTGCGGTCTATGTCGCTCCCCTCGTGGGAGCGTGGATTGAAATTTCTGCTTGCTCGATCTCATATTTAAGTCGGCATTGTCGCTCCCCTCGTGGGAGCGTGGATTGAAATTGCGTAATGGCACAGAGAATACACTGAACGCGATCGTCGCTCCCCTCGTGGGAGCGTGGATTGAAATAATATCCGCTCCGACTGCCTTTGAGGAATCGGTAGTCGCTCCCCTCGTGGGAGCGTGGATTGAAATAATAGGGTTGTACTCCGCTGTAAACCCTTGCCACAGTCGCTCCCCTCGTGGGAGCGTGGATTGAAATCGCGCACTTGCGTTTGTTGTTGCACTTCATGGCGTCGCTCCCCTCGTGGGAGCGTGGATTGAAATTTTAGCGGCTGTATCGTAGCCACAAACATCACGGTCGCTCCCCTCGTGGGAGCGTGGATTGAAATTCTTAATCAGGGTGTCCAGGGTTCGAGCCCCTGGCGTCGCTCCCCTCGTGGGAGCGTGGATTGAAATTTTTGTGCATATCCAAACCACTCATGCTGATCCTCGTCGCTCCCCTCGTGGGAGCGTGGATTGAAATCGAGTAATCCGGTGCATCTGCGGAGAAGACAACAGTCGCTCCCCTCGTGGGAGCGTGGATTGAAATAGTACAGTTGCGACTAATTTACAGTCCGGTTTGGTCGCTCCCCTCGTGGGAGCGTGGATTGAAATTGCGTATCTCTGATGCATAAGTCATTAATACATCGTCGCTCCCCTCGTGGGAGCGTGGATTGAAATACCTCGTCAGTATTCAGCCGCTCACGCTTGTCATAGTCGCTCCCCTCGTGGGAGCGTGGATTGAAATCTGTAATATCTGATAACTTGTCAACCAGCTTCTGCACGTCGCTCCCCTCGTGGGAGCGTGGATTGAAATAGTGCCATTGCCTGTGAACCGTACCCGGCGAATAACGTCGCTCCCCTCGTGGGAGCGTGGATTGAAATTTATGGGATAATGTTTTATCTCCCATAGTCACTCGTCGCTCCCCTCGTGGGAGCGTGGATTGAAATCCCATATGCCGTCAACTGAGTGAGTAGTATGTGGTCGCTCCCCTCGTGGGAGCGTGGATTGAAATAGATAATGGAAGTAATGAACGATTCTGGTGAAAGTCGCTCCCCTCGTGGGAGCGTGGATTGAAATTAGTAAATAGTTATAATACAAGTCTAAGCTACCGTCGCTCCCCTCGTGGGAGCGTGGATTGAAATAAGTATGCGTATTTAAAAGACGAATCATCAGACGTCGCTCCCCTCGTGGGAGCGTGGATTGAAATGTATATAAATGTATGCGTTATCAATAGAACAAAGTCGCTCCCCTCGTGGGAGCGTGGATTGAAATACATTTTGGCGTTGAGCAAGTAGCAACCACATTACGTCGCTCCCCTCGTGGGAGCGTGGATTGAAATCAAGAATCACGGTAACCTTGTTACAACAGGAACGTCGCTCCCCTCGTGGGAGCGTGGATTGAAATGTGCTCGTAGACACCCATAAAATAATCTTTACCGTCGCTCCCCTCGTGGGAGCGTGGATTGAAATCTCGAATGTTATTTTGGTGGTTTTACTGTATTTGGTCGCTCCCCTCGTGGGAGCGTGGATTGAAATATGTTGGAACTCCTTTTTATATGATCTTTTGCCTGTCGCTCCCCTCGTGGGAGCGTGGATTGAAATATACTTTAGCTGACATTTAATTTGATATAGCTTACGTCGCTCCCCTCGTGGGAGCGTGGATTGAAATATATTTTGGTGTTGAACAAGTAGCAACCACATTACCGTCGCTCCCCTCGTGGGAGCGTGGATTGAAATAGCCTAATTATTTAGCAGATATTAGAGTAGAATCGTCGCTCCCCTCGTGGGAGCGTGGATTGAAATGATAAGGCTATCAATTAAGGAAAGTACAGCTTGCGTCGCTCCCCTCGTGGGAGCGTGGATTGAAATTATGAAATCTGCACTGGGCGGCATAATATGCACCGTCGCTCCCCTCGTGGGAGCGTGGATTGAAATGTATATAAATGTATGCGTTATC
>OGJN01000565.1_pt1 | contig 24912 bp, 16 predicted proteins | sample 1572221 | NCBI WGS metagenome assembly OGJN01 (sample SAMEA2582148, study PRJEB24529) | metagenome | biome: Human gut stool | place: China | collected 2011 | reverse complement strand
CTACAAAGTCAAATACTTTCCACTGCTCTTCTTCATCCACGTTCACACGGATGGTCTCATACAGTTCCTGTACTGTTTTCTGCGAAAAATCCCTCACCATCCCAGATCACTCCATTTCTCCGTCACAGCTTCTGCTTTTATGCTCTCTGCTCCGTAAATATCTGCCTCCAGTGTTCCATCCCTGATCCTGCCAAGTATTTCCCCCACATTTCCATACAATTCCCTCAGATCATCTCCCAGCTTGTTGACTTCCTCATTATATCGTACCAGTCCATCCTCTGTCTTTCCTGCGCCTGATACTTCCAGTCTGGCATTGCCTCCGTCCGTTTCGCTGCCTGCCATAAGCTTGTTCAACGATTCCATATAGATATCCAGCATTTCCGGATCAATCTTTATTCCCGCCATTGCTCCCTCCTCTTTTAGTAAACATAACTGTCTGCTTCATCCATAGATGTAACATAATTTTCCACTGCTCTCCTGACCTGCTCCGCTATCTCCTGTGCTTCTGACCGTAACCCCTGCACTTCATCTGCAAACAGCATGAGATTTTCCGCTGTGTTTCCCTGCATAATTGCATCATCCAGCACATTTGATAAAATATCTGACAGCTCCCCCAGTTTCTGCTCGAAATCTTCTGTTTTTTCTACGATTTTCCCTGCTTCCTGTATAATTCCGTCATCATCTACAATAAGATCATATCCTAAACTCTGCATGTTCCTGTTCCCTGCCTCTCTATAATCCTGATGCCATCCTGCTGTTTCTGGCTCTTTGTTCTTCCCTGCGCCGTTCTTCTTCTCTCCGCCTTTCTTCTGCTTCCCTCCGCTCAATCTCCCGTATCTCATCCTGCATCTGCACTATGCGGTTCTGTTTGTTCCTGATATCTTCATTCAGCTTCTCTATTTCCGATATGGCTTCCTGTTTTTTTCTGTTGATTGTTGCTATTGCGCCATCAAATTTTCCATTCACACTGTTATACTCTGCACCCTGAAGATATTCCGTCATGTCCTGAACATAACCTTCTACATACTTTACCTGCGGAAAATAATCTCTTGTCTGACGGATTTTCCTGCTATGACAAGAACAAAAATCAGCCATATTTTCCTGTCCCCGTTCCAGGCGTCTGTTCGTATTCTCATAAAGATCAATTTTTTCTTCCCATTCCCTGATCTTTTTCTGATCTTCCTCAATCCCTGCATTACAGGTTGATATCTGACTGTAACATTCTGATTTTGTCATCTTCTGCCTCCGCAAAACTGTAGGAACTATATCCTTTTTTTATAATCTCCCGCTTTATCAATGCAACATACGCATCTTCCTGCCTGTCTGTATAACCATAGTGTATTACTGTGTGGATTGCCTGTTCCGTGAAAAACAGCTGCTTTTTTGAATCCCCAAACGGATAAATGATCCCACAATACGGCACATATTGCTTTTCCGTTTCCTTTTTCATAAACCGATCCACAATCACTACTTTAATACTTGATACCGGCTTTTCTGTTTCCAGTTTTAATTCCCGTATATCAACCTCTACAACACTTCCCAGCGGCAATGTTCTTTCTGTAAGCAATATCAGCTTTTGAACAAAATCATTCAATTGCTCGAATGCCGCCCTGATTTCATTCCCGGCAATTTTTATAACCGGCTGTCCTTCCTCCATTAATACTTCCAATGTCTCTGCCTTATAATTTTCTCCACGAATCATCGCATGGTAAATTTGATATAGTTCCTCCGGCTTGTCCGTATGCATCCTAACGTACTGACGAATGGCATCCTTCTGCCGACCACTCAATACCTTGTCCCGTTCAAGCCATTCCTCACAGATTGCAGCAGAAATTTTTCTTTTCTGAATTATATTCTCCCTCATCCTTTTCTCCTGACTTTGTCTTTACTCTTTTGTTTATTTTACATCTATTTGTGCTGTTTTTTTCAAGCTATTTGTATGTTTTATTACCACCATTTGTATGTTTTGGAATAATTAATCAACAATTCTGATTATATGTTTTATCTTTTACGCAAAATATGTTCCTTTCTGATGCGCTTGTCCAATAAATCATATGGCTGGTTGTTCGTCGAGACTTTTGCGATACACTTTCCTTTCACATAGAACTCAATTTTTTCACCGAACAATCCTTTTTTCAATCTCGTACTCTCAATTTCACTGATGTCAAATTTTTTCACGATCAGTCCGCGTCTGCGTGTCACTCTTGTTCCATTTACTGAAAATCTGTCCGTTACCAGATCTATGAAAATAATCAATGAAATGACAGCTAATACAAGCATCGGACGGAAGAATATTATGCTTGTCTCATTCTGCTCGATCATCACCCATACCATCCAGCAGAAAAAGCCTACTGACATTGCGGAAACAGCTTTATAAACACCCCTTGTTTTTAATGTAAATTTATCAACGGTCATTCCCGCTTTGTCGCATGGTACTTGTTTAACTTGCAATTTTATTGCTAATTTTGAACCATCTGACAGATTATTATCAATCCTGAAAAGCTTTTTCTTCCCGGAATAAAATTCATATCCGCCGTCTAATCGTTCTGACACTCTGGTAATGTCTGCAAATGTATAATAATGTTTTATGCCTGTGTAACTGCGATAGATGATTTTGTCGCCCTTCACCCAGATTTTCCAGACGTGCGTGCCTAAGACACCACTTATACATAAACCAATAATTAACCCATATAAAATGCAAGTAAATACATCTATTTGATCAGTAATACATGCATAAATAAACACTCCACCCATAAAAAACAAACCTACATACATTATGAAAGCCAGTTCAAACGGATACCCTATTTCCAAATTCTCAAATAAACTTTGTGGAGTCTTTTTGTCATCCAAATTATAAAACTCTGGATGTTTTTTCTCATTATACACATTCAGATAATGAATCACTACCGCTGCTGCCACCCACGGAGCTATTACTTTTATTAACGTTACAAGAAATGCTAACATGTTTTTCTCCTCCAGATTCTTATGTAAATGCACATATAAATTGATTTACATGTCCATCAATATCCACGACATCCTTAAGATTACCAATATTATATTGCAATCACATTTTTGAAATATTGTAACTGTTCTTTACAATTTTCTTTTTACATCTTTCCAAAAAAATTTCTTTTACCCAATCCATACCATTCTATTGGTCAATTGAATCAGTAACTGTAGGATTTCAACCTGTTTCCATTCCATTACTCGTTTCTATATCATAAACAGGAAGTCTTTTTTCATTTTCTAATATAACATCAATCTGTTTTCCATTTCTTTCTACACCTTTTATTTCAGTTGCCTGTCCCAAATACCTCAGCTTTCGGTCACAATAGAAAATGCGTTTACGGTTCACTTTTAATATGTAGCGGTCTTCCATAAATAAGCCAAATATAAGTATATAAAAAACTACTACCAGAATATTCCAAATTATTTTTACTGCAGTATTACATTTCCCCACCATAGACGCTGCCAGTATGATAGAACCCAATGCATTTATCATTTCTGCCGCAAAGATCCATGTGATACACCTTCCCTTATGGATATGTACTTTGTACTTTTTCTCAGATTTTATACTTTCTTTTAATACAAGCAGCATCCTCGCAATGAAATACAAATGTAATAAAATCATTATTATGATATAGAATGCTTTATTTGCCCTTCGTTCTAAAGCATATGGCTTTCCATTTACTTCCTGAACCATTCCCATTTTACAATGGCGTAAGTAACTTACTGTCACCTGATCTCCTACCTGCACATATGGAAAATATGTCTTTTTTATGGAAACTATCTTTTTCGTATTTTCGTCCTGTATTTTTGCCGATACTAATGCCCATTCTCCTTCAACCGGTCTGATTTTGTCTGTAAACTCTGTAATTGTGCCCGTTACCGTTTCGCCAGTTCCGCTAAGGTATTCCGGCGCATCCAAAAGAACTGGCGGCCAAATTATAAGATATACAATCAACATCCCCATTAAAATTGTTCCCAAAACAAAATCTAAAATTTTATCTAGCTGCTCATTATGTGCTGCATTTTGTACAATATTTTGTATTGGACTTTTTGCTTCCACATCTCCTCCTGTAAATGTGCTTGCACATATACGCAAAAAAATGGGAATTATTATAATTAAAAATAATGTGTATAAAATATAAACAATACTATTATCAGACAACATAACTATCTTCCTCTTAGCTTTCTATTCTTTTGACTTTTCTACATTTTTCGATATATCTTTTTCGTAATTCAACAAATTTTGCATACCATCATATATCACACCTGTTTGAATATACGAAATATCTCCTATTGAAAATCCTAACAAATTAGAAAATCCATTCCAAATTCCGTTTGCAAGCGTTCCTGCCTTTAATCCAGCACCACTTCCTAATAAATTTCCTACTTTGCCAACTCCCGCTTGCGCCAAACCTGTTGCCACTGATAACACTGCTATTTTAGGCCATGAATTAGCATTTTCTGGATCATCTAATGCATTTAATCCTTCTGTAATTGCAGTTCCAACGCTTCCTCCAACAAAATTTGCCAAAAAAATATCAGCTGGTTTCACACAAACAATTGCAGCTGTCAAGGCTCCATTTATTGATCCCCCGACAAATCCGTTTATAAAACTTCCTCCTGTCGTTACATTTGTAACTCCTCCTGAAACACCACCTATTCCTGCACTTACGCCTACTGCCGCTAGAACAGCCAAACATGCGCCACCAGTTGCCACACTTGCTGTTGCAATTCCAGCCGCCACAATACCTATTGTAGCTACGGTTGAAGCTGCTACTACAACCTTAGCCACTGTATCTATAGTTTCTTTGTGTTCTGCATAAAAATCATTTGTCGCATCTATCACATTCGTTGCCGTTTCTTTAATTCCTTCTACCACACTCTGTGTGACATCCGAAACTGTTTCTACAACCGATGATATGGTACTTTCAATCCCATTCCCGATATCCTTCAGGCTGGGCCACATGCCATTCAGGTCCACCAGATCCATCGGTCTGTTGAAGCAGTAGCTGTAATGGTTCATCGTGTATGGCACTGCGGTGTGTCCTTTTATCAAGTCCTCGCTTATGAAACGGCCCGCTCCGGCATCATATCTTCTTGCCTGTGCAAAATACAGTCCTCCTGCGCCGTCCATCTGATACCCTGTAAAGCCGAAGCTCTGCATGGAGTCCCTGAAGATATCTTTTCCAGTCCGTATGTCATTGCCGAATTCATCAAATCCATAGACTTCCTCACTCCTCCCTGTCCCGTCTGCCAGGCGCACCGGGCTTCCTAAGTCATCCTGGAAATAGAAGTGGTCTCGTCCTTCTTCTTCCATCCCTGTGACATTTCCATCCCAGAAATAAGTTTCCCTTCTGTCCTTTGTCCGGCTTCCGCCGCTTCCCATGCTGGTCGTTTTCTGCAGAAGGTTATGGTACTGGCGGGTCAGATCCAGAGTGTAGCGGATGATCCTGTCAGGGACTGTGCCGCCTGCAGCTGTTATGCTCTGTCCCATCCTGTGACCCAATCCGTTGTACTGGCAGGCTGCCTTCTTCATCCTTCCGTCTTCCATTTCCATGGCACTTTCCATCTGGTTCGCTGCATCAAAGCCGTATGCCCTTAAGACTTCTCCCCCGCTTGTTACGGATAACAGGTTTCCCCTGTGGTCATAGGCATAGTCTTTTGCCGTGTCTGCAGCTGTCTCCTGTATCAGCTGGTTTCTGGCATTATAACGGTATGTCGTTGTCAGGCTGCCCGCTGTCTGATACTCGGTCTTGCTGCTCCGGTTTCCAAAGGCATCGTAGCTGTAGGAACGGAGTTTTTTTCCGTTCTGTGCCACGCCTGTCAGGCGGTTTAATTCATCATAGCCGTAGGAAAAGATCCCGCTGTCTTCCGGTGATCCCGGCCTGTCCTTTTCTGCCGTGACCTTGTTCCCCATGACATCATAGGCATAGCGGAGGCGCTCCGTGAAGTCTGCCCCCTTGTGCAGGATCTCCCCGATCCTTCCTGCCTGGCTGTAACGGTATTCCGTGCTGCCGCCCGGGAACTGCTTTCCTGCCAGCCTTCCAGCTTCATCATAGCTGTACCGGACCGTCTGCTCCTGCTTTTCCCCGGAAAAGACCTTCATGGCGGTCAGCTGCATGGCTCCGTTGTATTCGTATGCTGCCTTTCTTCCATCCGGGTAAAGGACTGCCGTTCTCTCTCCCATGCTTCCCCATTCATATCCCACGGTCTTTCCGTATGGGTCTGTGACGGAGGCTGTGCGTCCTGCCCCGTCCATGGCGATCCTTGTCGTGCCGAGCCAGTCTTTCACTTCCTCTAACTGGCGCATTGCATTATACGTTAAGGATACGCTCCTTCCGTCCGCATAATGGATCTCCTCCACCTGCCCGTCCTTTCCATAACGGAAGGAAGTCTCATAGCCGTCTTTGTCCGTCTTTGCCGCCAGTCTGCCTGCCGGGTCATAGGTGTAGCGTTCCATGTCTCCCATCGGGTCTGTGACTGCCAGTACGTGGCCTTCCTTATCCCAGGTATATACCGTGTCCTGCGGTTCTTCCCCGTCTGCCCCGGTGCATCTGCTCTGTGTCAGATGTCCCATCGCATCATACTGGTAGAAGGTCTCATTCCCAAGGGCATCGGTCACCTTTGCAAGGTTTCCGTTTGGTGTGTACTCATAACTGGTAACGTTTCCATTTTCATCTTCCGCCTCTGTCACACGTCCGAGGGCATCGTAGGTGAAATGTGCCACGCCTCCTGCCGGGTTTTCAATGGATATGATGCGGTCAAGGCAATCATAGCCGTAACAGCAGTGTTCCCCCGCCGTGGTGGCACGCCCTATAAGGTTTCCCTTGGCATCATAGCTGTAGTCCTCCCCTGCACCGTCAGGGTAGCGCACACTCTTCAGCCTTCCGCCTTTTTCATATCCGTAGACGGTGCTGCTCCCGTTCGGATGGCAGATGCGTTCTGCTTTTCCCATCTCATTATAGAATACACTGGTGGTGGCACCTGCCGCATCCGTGACACTGGTCCTTCTCCCTAATGCATCATAAGTGTAGCAGGTTGTCTGGCCGCATGCATTGGTCTCTTTTATGAGGTTTCCCTCCCGGTCATATTCATACACGGTCTCTGCCCCGTCCGGTCCTGTCACCCCTGTCAGGCGGTTTACGGCATCATAACGGTAGCGGGTGGTGTTCCCTGCCGCATCTGTCATCCCTGTCCGGTTGCCTGCCGCGTCATAGGCATAGGATATCTCTCCTCCCATCGGGAGCACCTGTTTCACAAGGCGGCTGTCCCCGTCATACTCATACCTCTGTATCCCGCCGTCCGGTGCTGTCACGGAACTGATGTTCCACATCCGGTCATAGGCAAAGCATGCCCGGTGTCCCTCCTTGTCTGTGTAGGTCTCCACTTTCCCGAGCGGGTTGTACGTGAATGCCGCCTGCATTCCGTCAAAGTCCGTTATGGTCTCGATCTTTCCGCCCTCATTATAGGTGTATGTCCTCCGGTTTCCCATGGCATCGGTCACGGCTGTGACACGGTCTGCCGCATCATAGGAATAACGGGTCACGTTCCCGTTGGCATCCACGGTCTCGGTCACGCGGTTTGCGGCATCATAGCCATAAGCCGTGACACCTCCTGCCATATCCCTTATCTGTGTGAGGTTCCCCCTTTCGTCATAGCTGAGTTCAAGAAAGCTTCCGTCTGCATAAATAACTTCTTCTGGTCTTCCCGCCTCATCATTTTTTACAACAACGCTGTTCCCATGCAGGTTTTCTGTCCCTGTAAGGTTCCCTTTTTTGTCATAATGGTTTTTCAGCCTCTCTTTTCCGTTGATGCTGATGCTGGTCAGATGGCTGCCTGCATCATAGGTATAGTTGACCCTGCGTTTTAGGGCATCCACGGTCTGTGTGAGGTTCCCACGGTTATCATACGCCATTCTCGTCGTTCTGCCAAGCCTGTCTGTCATGCTGATGCACTGGTTTTTGTCATTGTAGAGATAACGCTCCCTCGTCCCGTCCCCGTAAATGGTCTCGGTATTGCGGTAACGGTCATCATGCACATGGATGATCCTGCTCCCGTTCCGCTCGGTCAGCGTGACAAGACGGTTTTTGTCATCATAGGAAAACTCCATCGTCCCGCCGTCCGGGAATTCCTGGCGGATGATGCGGAACCTCCTGTCATAGGTGTTCTTCACGGCGGTGACCCTGCGGGCATTCTCCACCTCTGTGATCCTTCCGTTTTCCCCATAGGCATAGCGGTATTCTGCATCGGATGCCGTTGTCACCTTTTCGAGTTTTCCTTCCCTGTATGCCAGCTGCACGCTCCGTCCGGTGTGGTCTGCCACTTTTTCAAGCTGTCCTTCTTTATTATAAGAGTAGGTCAGGCTGCTCCCATTGTCTGCCTCCGCTTTTTCAAGTTTTCCATCTTCGAGATAGGAAAAAGATATGCCCCTTCCGTTCCGGTCTTCTTTCCGGAGCATCTTTCCGTCCCCGTCAAACGATATGATCTCCGTGCCCGGATGTTCGAGCACGTATCCTGTTTCCGTTTCTTTTAAGGATTCGAGTGCTGTATTTCTTCCTGTCAGTTCCTCCCTGCCGTTTTCTGAAACTGTCCTGTCATAATGGTTGACCTGTCCGTCTGCCTGGCGCACCCTGACGGCTCCGTTCTCTTCTTTTTCGATGGCTGTCTGGTAATTATGCAAAAAGCAGTCTCCAAGCACACCGCTGCGGCGGTCTTTGGAATTATAATAACGGTGGAACGATAATGGTATCTCCCCTCCCACTTTTAAGTCTTCATGCTCATAGATGAAGTTTCCGGTGCTCAGGTTGACCGGGTCTTCGCTGTTCATGCAGCCCTCTGCCTCAGTTCCGAGCATTTTTTCCTCGACTGCCCTCTCAGCCGTCGCCCTGGCATTGCGTATGTTCTCGACATCTGCATCCAGAACACCCTTCATCCTTCCCATGTCCATGTTCCCTCCATTCGGGTCAATGGCACTGGCAAGGTCACTGATCAGTTTTATGATGTCATCCACGCAGGCTGCCTCACTTCCTGCGATGCTGAGGTATTTGGTATCCACTGCCTGCACGTTCGAAAAGATCTCCCCGATCTGCTTTGCCGTGGTGTTATTTTTATCGAGTACTTTTTTATGGTAGGTGTCTACGTCATTGACATAGTTCTGGATGCTGAGCTGTCCGAGCCAGCTTTGTATGGTCAGTCCGGCATCTCCAAACCAGTCTTTTACCCTGTCCCAGGTACCGTCTGCCGTCACTTCGTCAACATACTTTAAAAGTTTTTGTTTTGCTTCATCCGAAAAATCTCTAAACATCTCTTTCCTCCCCATCTTGCTTTATCTAAATAAACATGTATGACACTTTTTCTATCCCATTTAACTGTGCAAGTTGTCTTGCGGTTAACAATGGGGTACTCACTTCATCAATATATTCCCTGATGGAAAACTCTGACTGTAATCCCGACTGAACATATTGGTTGTCTCTTGTTTCACTGTATTTGTTACAAATGACCATGTATTTTTCATGATCTCCGAAATCAAGGCACTCTGTGATATAGCGCATTTTGTTCGTTGAGACATCATCCTGTAACGTAATAAGCATCACTTTATCAGAATCCTGCAGTAACTGTATTCTCCATCTGCTGTATCCTGCTTCCACATCCACAATAATAAAGTCATAATCTCCACTGTCTTTCGCTGACTGTATTAATTTTCGATAGATCGTAAAATCAAGATTTCTTGCATCGAGCGTTGATTTAAATGGAGGCAGATATGTAAATCCTTCTTTTCTTAATGTAAAACGAACATTCTGATACATATGTTCCTGTTCATTTTTCATGACACGATACCCTTCATTCGGCATACCGGTTTTGTTTTCAAGATAATAAGAAAAATCCTGCACAGATTCTGTATTTACGTAGAAAACTCTCTTATGTTTTTCTGACAGACACCGTGCAAGTCCGACAGATAATGCTGTCTTTCCTGTTCCCCCGATTGCAGAATAAAAAGAAATGATCTGTGTCTTATGTTCCTGTGTCTGTGATTCCGTCAGCCGATCCCTGCTCTGATAAGTCAGTTCATTGAAAAGTTCCCTGATACCCAGATATTTATACACTCTGTTTACAGACAAATCCTCCGTGCTTCCATTCTCCTGTTCTTCTGCTAACACACACAGATTGGAAATGTTATGCCTTTGAAGTCCTGTTGAATATAGTGCTTCTGAAACAGCCAGGATTTCCACCGAAACAGGTGTCTCAAAACGTTGTTCAAAATAGACCGGATCAGATATGATTTCTAACTCTATCTGGTCATCAAACTCTTCCAAAAATTTTCTTTCCAGATTCTGCAGATACAGCTCATCTGTATCTGCAATAATGATTAATGGCTTACTCATTTTTTTATCCTCGTACTATAAATTCTGCATTTGCAATTCTCAGCTGACTTCTGTCTGAAATAGGCTCTGGCACATTTGGCTGTATTCTTTTTCCATTAACATAAGTACCATTGGAGCTTCCCATATCCACTACAAAATAGCTACCATTCTGCCTTACGATTTTGCAATGAACTCTGCTGACCGCATTATTTCCTGTTATCACACCCTGAACTCTTTCTCTGCTTTTTCCTATCAGGAATTCATTTTCACAAACAACAAAGTGAAACTGCCCATCTATGGATTGTATTGATATCTGATTCATGTCCGGCATATCCACTATCTTTTTCTGCCCAATATTGGGATCTGCAGAAGTATTTTTTGTATTTCTATGCATTACAGGTTTTTCCGCCTGTATACGTGTACTAATGTCATGAAGTTTTAATGTTCCATCCTCCAACGCATCTATCACCTGACGCATTTTCGGATGATCCATCATTCCTATCCGTTCTATTTTCTGCACCAGCTGAGCCTTTATTTCATTGTCAAATTCATTTTTATTTTTATGAACACCCGTTATATTTACAGGCAAATAAATGATCTTCACATTATTCGTGCCAGACTCTACATATATATGGCTAAGGCGATTATCAATACATGCCATATTTAAAAATCCAAGATTTTCAATCTGAATTAAAGCTTCGAGCAGACTGTGAATCGCATTTAAGATCGTATCCATATCCGAAGATGCAATGTAATCCTCCAGTGATGTATATTCTCTTGTGAAATAAATTAGTTTTATTTTTCCATTATATTTGATTCTATGACACCTTAACAGGTTGGCATTTTCCTGATTCTGCATCACTTTATAGCCAACGTCATAAAAGATCTCATTATTTTCCAATAAGTAGGCAGTGTCTTCAGTGTCTTGAATTTCTGTCAATTTATCTGCAAAGTACTCGTCCATTTTTTCACTTCCTAATCAAAATAAAATGTAAATTCTTCATCTGCAATCTGAATACTGTCATGATCCGAAAGCACATAAGAATTTTCAGCATCCAGCATTTCTCCATTCAGATATGTATGGTTCGTTGAACCTTTATCCATAAGATAATAAGTTCCATTTATCCGCTCAATTACCGCATGTCTACGGCTGACTGCCTTATTATTTATTATTGTAAAATCATTTTCTTTTTCCTTACCGATATTAAAAATATTTTTTCTGACAGTCACGCTCTCCCCTGTGCTGATTCTCTCTAAAATTGGATATCTTTCCTCCTGCTGCAAAAGAGTTGTGTCTCCCTCGTCATCCTCCTGCTGTGTCAAAAGGGTTGTACCGCTTTCATCCTCCTCCATCAGTAATGTCGTTCCACCTTCATCGTTACTGTCACTGTGATAATGTCTTTCATAGGATGAACGGTCATTTGTGATGTAACCGCTTTTTCCCGTCTCTGCTTTTACGATTTTCCGGAGTGCCTGTGGACATTTTTCGCGGATATATCTCTCAATGTCCTCTATTTTATAATTCTTTGTATCATTGAGGAATACCTGGAATTCCTTCAGAAACTGCTCTGGCTCTTTGCCATATCTGCCTGCATACTGTACGGTATCTGCAAGAAACGCATAAACATTTCCGCTCGTAATTCTGCTATTGATCGGCTGATATACAAAGAACACTTCCCTGGTTCTTTCACATACAAACACCATTTCCGGCTGTAACATGAGATTATGCAGATACAACCCATTCATTTCAATTTTTTTAGTCATCTCAATTGTCTGCGCCACAAGCAGAAAAAACGTTTCTTCATCCACACCCTTTTTCAGATATGATATAAGAGGTACCACATCTGGTGCTGTGTAGATAATCGTCTTTTTTCCTTCCTGTCTCGGTCTGAAACAGCCGCGGAAAATCTGTTGTTCAAAAATATTGATTTCCCGCTCATTAATCTGTTCCCCAAATGATAACTTACTTTTAATCGTAACTATATTTCCCTTTGAAACTATGCGATACTTTGCCATATCTCTCAGTCCTTTTTTATTTTCTCTTACGTCTTATTTTGATACGTCCGCTTCGCAGTGCAATTGCTGCGCCAACGCCACCGCCTGTTACTACTGCTGCACCCGCAATAGAACCTGCAAACAATGGCTTATTGTTATACCAACGGATGAATGTGTTGGTTGTTACAAGAATTCCATTTAAGACATAGTTTGTTTTATTGCCAGCTGCATCCACAGCCATAATTGTGACATCCTGTTTTTTCGTATTGTTTGGGATATTGAACTGATAGTTTTCACCATCCACTGTATAATCACATTTTTTATCACCAATATAAATCTCAACACTATCTAATACCAGGTTGTCGTTGACTGTCACATTCGCTGCTTTCGTATCCACAGGATACTGGGCATTGCTCTCAACATCAATCGGAATAACGACAGGAGCTGTTTTGTCAACACCGAATGAAATCTCTGCTTCTTTGGATTCATCAATGTTCTCATTGACATTTCCTGCAATATCCTCTGAATACAGCGTTACAATGTAGCGTCCATCCCCGGCAAAAAGAGACTTGTTGATGGTGTAATCATACTGATACCATTGTCCGTTTCCACCAGATTCCTGTACCTGATAATCGATACCTTCTTCTAATGTTCTCGGTGTTCCGTTTGTATCTACTACTACTTTGATTTTGTCGTGTTCCAGACTGTCTACGTTCACTTCTTTTAACTTGACATCAATCTCGTTCTGAATATAAGTTCCTTCAATATCTTTTAAGGTCTGATCAAACACGTAAACTGATCCGAAGCGATTTACGGAGAACGTAACTGTTGCATTGCTCTCATTTCCAGCCATATCGGTCAATGTGGCATTTATCGTATAGATGTCGTCATAGCTTTGCTCTTTCGGGAAGTTCTGGAATGTAAATGTCTCTCCATTTCCCTGATTCGTATAAGAGCCTTCCGGCGCCACACTTCCCTGATTTGCACCAACCAGTTCAATGTTCACACCATTGGTATCAAAGTTTGTATCTGACATTACGATCTGTGGAATAACATCTCCATTATTTGCCGAATAATCTTCGATACCAACAATTTCAATTTCTGGTTCAGTGAGATCCACATAGTATTCTTCCCCTGTATAGGTTTCAGCTATGTTTCCTGCCATGTCCGTGTATTCCACATTAAAATTGTATAAACCATCTGTACCACATGTAATGGTCGCAGTATGAACATCTCCATTTCCGGTAAATCCGCCAGACTGTGGGAATGAGATTCCTGCTCCGTTATCAGTTGCTGTTCCTGTTATCCTTACTCTGTTTTCAGAGAAATTATGTTCTTCAATCTGAATCGTTGCTGTACGCGCTGCTGCATAATAATTGCCATTTACTGCATTATTGTTGTCATAAGTAACCGTAATCACCGGACGGGTTTTATCGATGGTAAAATCATCTGCTTTTACTGTCTCTGCCTGATTTGCTGCCTTATCCTGTCCGCTGACCGAAAGCGTATAGTCACCATCCTCTGCAAATGTAATAGTTGCCGTACTTACACTCTGATCCGGGTTTTCCGTATTTTCGGTTGTCTGCCATGCTGACAACTCAGGAATCACACCATCTGTATTGGTAATATCTGCTTTAAAATCTGCCGCCTCAAAGTTACGTTCTGTAACTGTAATGGTAGCAACTCTGTTCTCTTTGAACATGGTTGTATTTTCAGCATCCGGTGTCTCATTATCAAATGCAATTTTGATTTCCGGTTTTGTCTTATCAATACTGAATATCAGCTCGTCTTCTGATGTATTTCCTGCACGGTCTGTCATTTTGATATGCATTTTTATCTCATTGCTGTTATTTTTTACAGTGAATGACTTTTTCAGTTCTGTAACAAGGTTTTTGTCTTTCTTTGTCTGACTCCAGCCATCCGCATTTCCACTGGAAAATGCACCCTGATTACTGATCTCCACATTTCCTGACTGATTGTTTTCTTTATCATAAGGCGATTCCACTGTCCATTCCACAGAACGGATTCCCGAAAATGTATCTGTCACTGTAACATCTACCGTTACATCTTTTTCATACAGTTCATTTCCCTTTGCATCCTTGCTTGCAGCTGCCGCCTTGTTAAAATCAATATGTTTCTCACGGGCATGCTGCTCGGCTGTTTCAATGATCAGACTGCTCGGTGTCACATATCTTTCTTCGTGATTATTTAACATATCGTAAGCGCAGGCATAAATCTGTCCTTTAAATCCTGCCTGAACCACAAATGTCACTTTTCCTTCTGCATCTGCCTGTACAATCTGCTCACTGCTTTTTGTTCCATTGGCATCTACCGTATAATAGTGGATTTCCTTTACACCGGAATCCCCTTCTTTTGAGCCGTCCGTAGCCGTTACAGTCACCTTTGTATTTTCCACAAAATAATAACCATAATCAGTCTCTGTATAAGAAACACTTCCATCTGCTTCTTTATTTCCTGCTGCCTGCATATCAATGCTTAAAATTTCCGGAGCTGTGACATCCTTGTAGACACGCTGTGTTTTGGAATATTCATTTCCAGCATTGTCAATGGCTGTAATTACCATATCATAGCTGTTGGTGTCTGCATTAATGACAGCATCCTTCGTGTTGATCTCATAGCTTTCCGTAACCGTTTTCTGATCCGGATAAGAAACGTTCACTAACTCCTTGTTATTAACGGAGGCTTTCACACTATAAATTCCAGAATCTTTATCTTCTACTTTTATACTGACTCCAGTATCACTGTTGTTATAGATGATTCCATTTTTTCCAACATATCCTTCTGCCGATAAAACAGATGTAATGGTCGGTTTCACTGTTTCAATCATTAAATTGCTGTTTTTCACATTCGAATTTGCTGTCGTCACAAGTGTCTTTTCAGACTGGTTGCCAACGTTATCCGTAACTGTTGCACTGATTTTTTTATCTAAATATACTTTCTGTTCATTTAAAACAGTCTCTGCCGGGAGTTCAAATACCGCTGTATTATCGCTTCCGACTGCCTTTGTCTGATAAGCTTCTTCACCTACATATAATGTAATTTCGTTCAGTCCGGCTGACGGTACTTCTGAACCATCGTCACTGTGTAAATCATCTGCTGTTACAGTAACTTTGATCACACCATTTCCATAGTTACCAAAGGTAAAAATATTTAAAATTTTTGATGCATCTTTCTTTTCAATATTAAATCTTGTTACATCTGGCTTATGTGTATCAAGACAGATTGTTTTTGTGTCAATTGTTTTATTTCCTGCGATGTCTGTATAGGTGGTGACAACTGTATTTTCGCCTTCCCGCACATTCTTCAAATCGTTTGCTGAAAGTGTAAGAGAATCCTCCTGTACAATCTGATTACTACCTGTAATACTTACCACAAAGTTCTTTGCCTTCGAAGTAAGTTCATCTCCGTTTACGGTCACAGTTCTCGCTGCAAGACCACTTCCGTTAGTCTGATCTTTTTGATCTGTAACCTCGCATACAATCGCTGGAATATCTTTGTACCAATACTCTGTCTTTCCATCTTTTGCATTTTCATATTTGCCATCTGCCTGTGGCGTCACCTTTACTACAGGTGCATCTTTTTCCAGCATTAAAACATCCGATACAATACCATTATGATTCTTAATTTCTGTTAATTTATATGCCTTACTCTCATTGCCCAATGCATCCACTGCTTTGATATGAACCTCTTTCAGGCTTGCAAATATACCAGCTTCTTCCAATGGAACCGTAACTTCTATCATTGCATCACTTGTTCCACTTACTTGTGTACTTACAGTTCCCGTATACACTTTTGTATCATCATCACTGTATACGCGAATTTCTTTCACACCAACTGCCGGATAATCCGATTTGCTGTCTTTTACATCCACATCTTTTGCAGTAACTTTTACTGTCATATTTGCATTGTAATAATTTCCAAAATCGTATTTTTTTATTGTATCAGCAGGAATCAGAGACACTTCCGTAATTTCAGGTGCTGCACTGTCCCGATATACAGTAATAACTCCGGCTTCTGAACACTGTTTTGCTTTGTCAATGGCATAAATATAGATTTTATCAATGTTCTGATTTTTTGCTAATTGAATGCCACTTATTTCAAACTTTCCATTTTCATTTAATGCTGCTTCCTGTGCCCCATTCAACACATCATCCGGTGTAAGTTCTGTTTCTGACCAGACAACCTTTTTCAAATTTTCATCCACGGCTGTACCTGTGATATCCACTGTTGTGTCTGCTTCAGTTTTCCAAATTGTTTTCTCATCGTCACTCAGTTCAATTTTGGGTTTTGTTGTATCAATCACAATTTTCACAGACGGATTGAGACTTATTTGTTTTCTGCCAATAATTCCACCTTTATACACTGATGAAATGATAGTTGTTTCTGTTAAGTTGAGTTGCGTTTTGCCCACTCCCCATTGCGAAAGACTGATTTTAGTTTTACCATCAAATTTTAAAATGGCTGATGATGAATAATAGTTTCCATCCTCATCCGCTGTTATTTGATTATTTCCACTATCTAACAGATTCAGACCTGCAAGAGCCAACGAATCTTTATTTTCATTTTGAATATCTTCAAATTCAGCAGTTACATTCTGGTCACCATTTACGTTTTCAATCTTATAGACTGCTGTTCCATCTTCATCCTCTGTTAAATTATTTTCCTGTATCGGCGTACCATTGACCGAAAATATTTTTACTGTTTTACCTTCATTTGGTTTTACAATGATTGCAACTTCTGCTCCAGAATCTACAATAATATTTTTTTCACTGGAACCATTAACCTCAACAATTCCTCCATCATCAGTTGTAACAGAAACTGTGTACGTATCAATTTCTGCTGTCACTTCTATACTATGTGCCTGTTTTATTCCTTCTGAAAATATATATTCTTTCTCTTTTAAGCTGTTATTTATTTCGTTTTCATTAAGCCTTTCATCATTGTCCACTCTAAAACTTGTAAGATGATACTTGTTGTCTGTAACAGCTGCTTTTATTTTGTACTCAGAATCTGTATATGGAACATTCCGGCTACCGTCTTCTCCACTCTCGGTTGTGATTTCAACTTTATCATTTTGTGCATCACTATTTAAAATTAGCTTTCCATTCTGACTGATTTTATATGTGATTGTGAACTGTTTCTTTGCGAATGTGACTGTAAATGCATAATTTGCATCTAATGTTTTATCCTTAAATTCTTCATATACAAATGCACCGCTCGCATTTATATTCTTGTTCCACCAATTATCGTTGGTTTCTCCATCCGGTTTCCAATCTGCAGTTTCTTTTTTTACTGTTACAGCAGTGATTTCATAACCTTCCTTTGGTGTTGCTGTTACAACATTATTTTCTACCTTTACTTCTCCAGCATCATCTTTTTCTGAATGATCAGAAGTTTCTGCATTTGCAGTAACTGAATATGGAACAGACTTTTCTTTAAGTGTAATTGCACCTAACTCAATCTTTTTTGTTTTTACCTGATCTTCTGTGACAGTTTTCTCTTCACTGGAATAACTGTCATATGTACCTTTATCCACATCTGCTGGCTCAACTTTAACCGTATACTTATTATCCGTATTTAATGTCCAATCACCAATAGAAATATTAAATTTTCCATCGTCTGTTGTAGTCGCTTCATTCGTTACAGGAGTCGAACCGCTTTGTGGGTATGTTACCGTCACCTTTGCACCTGCATATGGATTTCCATTATTCGTATCTGTGTTTTCATCATCATTACCTGGAACCATCACCTGTCCTGTGATTGTGACTGCGACTGTACCACTTTCACCTGTTGCAGTGTTATCTGCTGATGCTCTGATACTTCCAAATGGTATCGTTGTTGCCATAATTAACGCAATCATTAACCATGCTGCAATTCTTTTTCCTTTTGTTCTCCAAAACATTTCCATTTTCTAAATTATCTCCTGCGTATGTATGATGATTTCGTTCAAGACCAGTTCATACCTTTTATCTGTGTTTCCTGCATTTTCAGTCAGCACAACTGTTTCATCTTCCTGTAATACAGTTGTAGTTTCTTCTAAAGCAGTTGTTTCCTCCTCAACCATCTGAAGCGGCATAGTGGCTTCTTCCCGCAGCAATGCTGTCTTTTCCTCATCTTTTTTCGGAAGAACCTCCGTTTTTTCCTCATTTTTCAATTCCACTGTTGTGCGTTCCATCAGACTGCTTTTCCTTGTTTCAGATGATTTGGCACTTCTTTTAGACAATGGATTTTTCTGTCTGTTATTTTCCTCTCGCATTGCCATAATCTGACGTTCTGCCGATTTACCGCTAAGATCATCTATGATTCCCCGTACATCCATTTTTAAAAAAAGATAAATGGATATCAGTGTTAAAACTCCTGCTAATGAAAATGCAATGATGGATATGAGTTGTAAAGTACCTGCATTCATGATGCTTTCACCTCCGTATCTTTTGCATATGCATTTTCCACTGCTGCCTCTGCATCCTGCAAACGCTTTAGAATATCATTTTTCATTTCTTCTGTTTTGTCTGTTGTCGTATCAACCTGCTCCGTACCAGCTTTTACCTGTTCCAGCAACGCTTTCATATCTTCCTGTGCTACGTCATCTGCCTTAAATTTTCTTGCATAAGTTTCCACAGCATTCATTGCCAGTTTGTATACTTCCAGATTTACAATTTCATTCTCATCCTGACTCTCAGATACGGTTGCTACGAGTTTTGTTATATTCTCCCAATATGGAAGATAGGTTCCTTTATCAGATGCTTCCTGCACATTCAGTGTGATATCGCGGTTAAACTGTCCTATATCACGGTACATTTCAGCCATCGTATAATAACTGCTGTCCTCACCGCCATAAGTACATGCCGCCTCAAACCACTGAATCGCACTTTTCATTCTGGTTATCTGATTGTCTGAATTTTCTGTTTTTCCATAATCGTAGTAATACCAGTATAATTTTCCTATCTCAAAAGCAAGATCCCCATAATCGCTATTCTGCTGCAAAACAGTCAAATTACTGTTTATTTTCTTTTTGAATAATTCCTCTTCTTCCAATGAAAAGACCGCGTCATCCTTAAATGCCTCGATTATTCCAAAATACGCTTCCGAATTGCCCGGCAGAATATCTATTGCTTTGGCATAATAATCGATTTTTTCCTCATCTGTCGCAGATAATTCTGCCTGCTTGATGTTATTATCATAATCGCTGTTGTTCACATGGACTCTCATTCCAGTACACAGACATCCTATAATAAGGAAAAGAACCGCTGCCCCGGATGTTGCAAAGAAAACATTCAGCTTTCTTTTCTGCTTTCTTCGGTAGCCCTCGTCCATCTCATCATAATGATCCAACGCATATAACATTTCTGCACATGACTGATAACGATCTTCCGGGTTTAACTGGGTACATTTTTGAATGATCGCTTCTAATCCACTGGACAACTGCGGATTCCAATATCGGATTGGATATATCTCATAAGGAGGTTCACATGGATTCTGTCCTGTGAGTAAATGGTATAGCGTCACGCCAAGACAATATACGTCTGTTCTGGCATCCGTCTGACCTTTTCCTCCAAACTGCTCCGGCGCAGCATATCCTTTTGTTCCAAGACTTACTGTATCTGCCAGATTCTGTTCTTTGTATTCCCTCGCAATACCAAAATCAATTAACTTGATATTTCCATTCGGCTGCAGCATAATGTTTGCCGGTTTCATATCCCGGTAGATAATTGGCGGATTCTGCGTATGCAGATAATCCAATACCCTGCATAGTTCCTTTGCCCACTCAATTACAACTTCCTGCGGCTGTGCACCTTCCTTACTTAGCACACTGCTTAAGGTTTCTCCCTCGATGTAATCCATGACAACATAGATTACATTTTCTTTTTCGATAATGTCTACAATTCTTGGCAGTGACGGATAATCTAGTTTTTTCATCATGTTTGCTTCCGCCATTGCACTTGCAACTACAACTTCATTGTTCTTATCATAAGCTTTTCTCTCGATTTCTTTGATTGCCCACTGCTTATTCAGGTTTTTGTCCATCGCTAGGTAAACTTTTGACATTCCACCTTTTCCGATCAGCTTTAAAACCTCGTATTTTCCCTCAATAATTGTTCCTCTCTCAGCCAACTTTCATTTCCTCTTTTGCCTTATTTGAGTTTGATATAAATTGCAGAAATGTTATCCGTTTCCATCCGTTGTTTATTCCATTCGATCATTTCTCTCAATTTTTCTTTTATCTGCGCTTCATCAAGATTTTTATGCGGATTCAGTGACTCAGAAATTTCGTCTTCTGATAACATATGACGGAATCCATCTGAGCATAACAAAAGGGCTGTGCCATGCGCCAGCCTTCCATTCTCATATTGTGGTTCAAAAAATTCATTCACACCGATACACTGAAGAAGCACGTTTCTGCGATTATCCTTTTTAGCTTCCTCTATTGTCATATTCCCACGTTTTATTTCTCGCGCAATGAATGTATGATCCTCGGTCAGCTGCTGCAACGTATCCGATAATGTATAAATTCTGGTGTCTCCAACATGACAAAGCATATATTGTCCATCACTGTTTAATAAAACCGCACTTATTGTTGTTCCAAGCTGAATCTGGTTTTCTTTTCCATACCTGATCAGTCTGCCATTTATTTCTTCCAAAAGACTCTGCCACTGTTGTCTTATTCCTTCATCCCCAACATGCATTTCGTTCTTTATGTAAACCTGTTCAAACCAGTCTGAAAAAGCCCTGACGACCGTTGCACTGGCAAGCTCCCCTTTTTCCATGCCACCCATGCCATCACAAATTGCGATCAGAAGTGTCTCTCCATGTTCCTCAGAACATCCTTTTAATAACAGACTGTCCTGATTGGTCTTCTTTTTTATCCCAACGTCTGTATCATATGCAATATAAAATTTCTTCAACTTTTTCCCCCTGTTTTTCTTTACAATTATTCTTTTTATTATATTATTCTCCTACAATTCACACCATATAATCTGATGTAATTTGGGTAAAATATTTACATTTTTTCTACACGCAAAAAAGACACCATTCTCTAAATGGTGTCCTTTCTAAAATAACAACTCTCTTATCTCTTATATTCTTCTATCAAACATTCATGTGCTTTACTTTTCTTATCATAATTAATGCCCACTAAAAGTATATTTCCAGTGTACTGCAACAATGATTCAGGATACTTTTTGTCCTTTATCTGTTGTAACGCTGTATGTGCACTTTTATTCCATTTTAATTCGACTACGAGTGCAGGATAATCTACTCTGTATTCCTCTTTCGGTATAAATACAAAATCTGAAAACCCTCTCCCTGTCGGTAATTCCCGAATTGGTTTAAAATAATATTTCATGGCGCTTAAGTACGCAATTGTCAAAACACTGCTCAATGAATTTTCATTATGATATTGAATTGCTGACGCATACTCCATATGAATCTGTTCGATATAATCTGCAACCAGCGTTTCCTCTCTATCAAGAGTAGCCTCTAACAACTGCTCGGATTGATATTCAAACTCCTGCAGTTCATTCCATTTCGTTTTCTTTGCTGCCGCTAAAAGTTCCTGCCGTATCTCCTCATTTGGAATAAATGCGCACTGTTTTCTCTGGTCATATGCCAGATATCCAAGGTGGATCAGGTAAGTTATCACATCATCCCTGCTAGAAAAGCTTACCGTATCGTTTTGAAATGTTCCGGTATCTACTTCTACTGTCGAACCTGAAACCATCTCTATGATCGCCTGTTTTAACCCATCAAAATCCATGTTGATCAGTGGAACCACAACCTCATATGTTCCGGTCTGCGACCAGTAGCTTTGGAAATTTCCGCGCAGCATGACACTGACAACTGCCTTCGGATTATAAACCTGCTGATTTTACTGATGTGCGATAAAGAAGTAATAGAAGTGTAAAAAATTTTGCCGTTCCTATCCGGCACTTAGCTCTTGTGTCGGATAGGTCGGGCGGTTATTCGGGCAAGTCCACCTTGCCAACAAAAGAATAATAAATCTCAATGTCCTGTCTGCGGGTCTTGTTCTCGTCATAGCTGCACTCATGCACAACGATTTTCTCTACAAACTCCCGCAGCAGAGTAGGGGTAAGTTCTTCAAAGCTGGTATGCCGCCGGACAACATTCATAAACTTTTCTGCGTTCACGGTGGCTTCCTGTGCTTTGGAAAGCTCCGCTTGAATAGCAGCGGCTCTTTCTTTCAGCTCCCGTTGCTCTGCTTCATAGTCTGCCGACAGCTCTGTGAAACGCTCGTCTGATATGCGCCCGGTCACGCTGTCCTCATACAGCCGCTTGAAGATAGCGGATAACTCGGCTATGCGTTTCTCGGAGGCTTCCAGTTCCTTTTTCTTGGCGGCGTTCCTGCGTTTGCCCCCGTCCTCGTTCTGCTCAATCAAGAGTTTCATAAACCGGGCTTCATGCTTTGCCGCATAGCTGGTCACTTTCCGCAGATTGGAGAGTACACCAGCGGTCAAGAGGTCGGTGCGGATAAAGTGCGCCGTACAGTCATGGGTGCGTTTCTTGTAGTTGCCGCAGATATAACAGTCCTGCTTGCGCTTGTCCGTCTGGTATCGCTGCTGATACATCACGCTGCCGCAGTCCGCACAGAACAGTATGCCGGAGAACAAACCCACTTCATCATAGCGGTTTGGGCGTTTGCGCTGTTTGCGAAGCTCCTGCACCCGTTCCCATGTTTGGGTGTCTATGATAGGCTCGTGGTGGTTCTCGAAAATCACTTGCTTTTCCTCCGGGTTTTCTACGCTGTGCTTGACTTTATAAGAGAGTTTTTCCGTCTTGAAGTTTACCAGGCAGCCCGTGTATTCCCGGTTTTCAAGGATATGCACAACGGTATTGGTTGCCCACTTGCACTCATAGCCGGGGTGGTAGCGGCGTGTGCTGCCCGTCCTGCGGTATTCCAGCGTCCCCGGCGTGGGGATTTGCTGCTCTGTGAGCATACGGGCTATCTTGGTCGGACCATTCCCGGCAAGGCAGAGGTTGTATATCTGCTTGACTACGGGTGCAGCTTCCTCGTCAATAATGAAATTTTCGTCCTCGTCCATGAGGTAGCCATACACAGGCTTGCTTGTGATGGGCTTGCCACTCATGCCTTTTGAGCGTTTTACTGCTTTGATTTTCTTGCTCGTATCTCTCACCAGCCATTCGTTAAAGATATTCCGCAGCGGGGCAAAGTCATTGTCGCCCTGTGCGCTGTCCACTCCGTCATTGATAGCGATGAAGCGGACACCTTTCTGTGGGAAAATCATTTCCGTGTACATTCCCACTTGCAGGTAGTTTCGCCCTAACCTCGACATATCCTTTACGATAACTGTCCCGACTTTTCCGGCTTCAATGTCCGCAAGCATGGCTTGAAAACCGGGTCTTTGAAAGTTCGCACCAGAATAACCGTCGTCCGTGTACCAGCGCAGATTGGAAAAGCCGTTCTGCTTTGCATAGGTTTCAAGGATACGCTTCTGATTGGAAATGGAATTGCTCTCGCCTTGCAGCTCGTCCTCATGGGAAAGTCTTGGGTAAAGGGCGGTAATTGGTTGTTGGTTGGTCTGTCTTAACATAAAATCCTCCGTTTCCGACAGCCAGCCCCACTATTCCGTACCTTGATTGTACCACATGGGGCGGCTGTCTGTATAGCGGTTTCTGCTTCTTTACCGCCTGTCAAAATGACGATTTTTTACTGTACGGCTTCTCGCTGCAAAAAAGATAGAAAAGTTCATAACTCTGTGATATACTTTACCGTAAATACACATCAGACATTGCAGGAGAGAAAATGAAAACTATATTACTTCATGGATTAGGGCAAACATCATCAAGCTGGAAAAATACGATTAACACTATGGGGAAAAGTGCGGACATTTTATGCCCGAACCTTTTTGATTGGTTTGAAGATAAAGAGGTCTGCTATCAAGTTTTATATCTTGCTTTCTCCGAATACTGTAAGCAATTTTCAGAACCGGTCAATATCTGTGGGCTATCTTTAGGCGGTATTCTCGCATTGCAATATGGGATTGAAAATCCAGATAAAATAAACTCTTTGGCGTTGGTTGCGACACAATATACAATGCCGAAAAAACTCTTGCAATTTCAAAATATGCTCTTTCGGTTTATGCCTAAAAGAACATTTGAAAGCATGGGACTTGGTAAAACGGATTTTATCAATCTGTCAAAATCCATGATAAACTTGGATTTCCAAAAAGAATTGAAGTGTATCAATAGCCCTGTAATGGTTATCTGCGGGGAGAAAGATACAGCAAATAAACAGGCTTCTTTACAGCTTCAATCGCAGTTACCGCAAGCCGAATTATTAGTGATTAAAAATTCTGGACATGAAGTAAACATAGACGCTCCCGAAGATTTGGGGAAAGCACTCTCAGCATTTTTCAACCTATAATTTCTCTGCCAGCGGTCACGCCAAAAGCGTGACCGCTTTTCAGTATCATGTTAAATCGCTGTTTTTTGTGTAGCAGCTTCCGCTTCCAGCACTTTCATCATCTTGTCGGCTGCGGTGTCGGTTGCG